>Ga0116231_10006521_pt1 | contig 22183 bp, 17 predicted proteins | sample S1TSphgellanicum_2_FD_89695 | JGI IMG/M metagenome (GOLD analysis project Ga0116231, IMG submission 89695) | Host-associated microbial communities from peat moss isolated from Minnesota, USA - S1T2_Fd - Sphagnum magellanicum MG | ecosystem: Host-associated > Plants > Peat moss > Unclassified...
TGTCACCCGGACCGCACGCCGGCCCCCGCACGGCGCGGGCGGGGGCCGGGGAGGGGGGGGTCGAGGGAGGGGGGGAGGGGGGGGGGGGGGGGGGGGGGGGAGTTGTGGGCGTACAAGGAAAAAAATAATGGAAGAAAATGGAAAACACCCAAAAATAAAAATTAATTACGAAAATCAAAGAGCAAGAAGTGGTGAGAAAAAACATGTTCATTTCTTTTTTGGATTAGCTAGTTTTTGTAATCCCCCCCAACAAGTTACAATTTGGGGGGGGGGAGGGGGGGTTGGCATAATTTTAACCTAATTTCATACCTTTCACCACTTCTACTTCTCTCTCTTATTGCATATACTTTGCCCAAAATTCTACTCTTCTGTGCCCATATAGCTAGACACTTTGATGAAGGGAACCTCACAACTAATAATTATAGCCAATATATGCTATAATTGGCTATAATTATGTCCTTTTTTCCATTTCCCTTCCTTCCACCTTGTAGGCTATTGTTTCTTTTTTGGCAATAAAAGTTGAGCAGGTTTTCATCAAATTTACACCAATTAGAGAGAGATGCATGCTAGGTGGTGTTTGTGCAACCCAACTTACACTGGCCTCCTGACACATCATCATATCCTGGATCCTACCACCTTTGGACATGGGAGGATGATGATGATGATGCAGGTGAACTTCTTGTGCAGCAAGCCACATTGCCACCAAATTGTGCGACTTTGTTGGAGGCAGACAAATGAGTGGGGTCTCCTCCTTTGTTCTACTGGATTTCAACAACGAACAAAGAAGTGGGTTTTTGTCCTACAAAGCAAGAAATAAGAGTGCTTAAAAGAAGGACCAAGGAGCAACTTGCAACAAAGCTCCCATTTGAAGAGTAAGTTCTACAGATAAATTTTCTATGAGGGATAAGCAGCCCATGAATAGTATACCTATATTTTTATAGGTGGCCTGTTTTGTGTCCAAACCTTGACTATTCAATCATTGCTATCAAGGATTCAGGAACTTACATTTGGCGTATCATAAAGTTATCCCTAAAGTCAGGCGACTAGGTGACGAGAATGGTCAGTTTCGGCATAATAGGGCATCAAATGTGTAACTGGGAATGAAATTTTGCAAAACGAAATAACTGGGACCCAAATTAGTTTTTCCACCAATTTTGGTGGTAAATTCAGTTTCATCCCCTCTTTCTTTTTTCTTGAGGGCCTCCACTGCTGCTACATATATTTTCACTGTCCCTACTTGTACACTTACTATAATTACTCTCAAATCTTGTGTATTAAATGCTGAGTTTCAGCATTTCATATTGAGATTTAATAAAAATTTCCTTACTTTGCGGATACCACTGAAAGATAAGATAGGGGGTGAAAGCAGAGGATGACTTTACAGATAAGTTTAATAAGTTAATGCAGGAGAGTGAAGCCCCCCTCCCCATTGAAGCTAGAAGATGAAAGTAAGTACACAAGGCTTTTGCAATGAAAAAGCTGATTAGAGGAAAATTCTAATGACAGGGAATCCATGGTTTCCCAAGCCCCCAAATTGCAACCCACGTCCCAATCTGGACTACACGACAAACTCCTTTGACCAAGCCAAAAAACATATAAGAAAGGAACCATGAACAAGCAAGCATAGGACACTGTCATCCAAGCCAAGAAGTCTAGGACATACTTATTCCTCACCCATATTTCGTAGCCCCATGTTCCTCATCACCAATCTTTGAATACCTTACTTACACAATTGATTGATTTCCATCCACTGTGATTGCTGGTCAGATTGCACTACATAACTCAACTACTCATGACAAGAATCTCCTGTTATAATTCATTTGGCTCATCATTCATTTATGGAAAAAGAGCATCCCATTCTTGGAGGTTTTGGATCTAGAGTAGAATGCGTGTAACCAGCCCAAATCAACAACAAGAGGAATTTGTTGGGGGGTTTTTTTTTTTTTTTTTAATATATAAAATGCGCCTGTTGCTCATCCTCCTCCACTTGGACAAAAGCTTCCACCACTTTATTCCTCAAAACCAAAGTGTGTCAGCCAAGAAATTATTAGAGTGTTCTGGTCACGAAAAATGGGTCGAAGAGGGAGCGTGTCCTAAAGCATCAGACACGTACCTATTGTGACATGCAAGCAAGGCAAGCGCAAAGGGTGACAAGTCTTGCTGGGAAATTGGAACTTTCTCAGGCTGCTTTTAGTAACCCTTTTTTAGGCTAGTTTACAGGTACTCTTTCTTCTATGCTTCCTCTTTTTACTTTCCTCTACCGATTTCTGCTGTATTACAGCTCCACCATGCATTGCTGGTTTATCTAGATCATACAAAGTCTATATTATTTTTCTCAAAATTAATACTACTAAAAACCCTTTTAAGAACAACCACCACACACACATGTCTGGTGGAGGGGGTGGGGGGAGCTCACCATTTGGAGCAAAGAGAAGGAGATCTTTAAGTTATGAGAAAAGTGCACATTGATGCTTGCAAAACATTGAGTTTGGTTTATAGTAAAACATCAATGCAAAACACCTAGTATCTTCCATTGTTTTAGATGGGTGGCCACTCCAAGTGACTCATGCTTTTGCTTGTTGTCTCTTGTGTTGTATTCTTTTGTCCACCCCCAAAGAAAAGGGGTGTGATTCATGCCCCGCTCCCTCTTCTCTCCTTTACATTGTAGGTTCCTTGAATCTTTTGACGAGAAAAGTAAAAGAAAGAAGGATGGTTCCTGCCACATGACACATGCAAAGAGAAGTTGGGGTTATACAGCTCAAAAGAAATGTTAGCATTTTTTATTCTCATGTATGGATTTTCCCTTATGGCAAAAACCGTGGTGTCATTTTTGCCATTGGATTGCAAATTGTTGCCACTATTTATCTATGTTGAACAACCTATAGAATACAAGTTAGTCACATGCTCTTGCCCAAGGGCTTTACCTGGCGTAAAGAGAGACTTAGTGAACGAGAGGAACTTTTCCAAAGCAAAATTGCCCGCTCAGAAAATAAATTTTGCCTCCTCTCCTTTGACAAATTTTTTTTTGCTCCATAACATTATTACCTCCAAAATACACTAAATTTTTTTCTGGGAGGTCTTTTAGTCTTTTCATGCTGAAGAAGTTTTCCCAAATGGGTAACCATAAGTTAATTGTGGTTGGCCAAATGGGTAACTTAATGCGTTTGAGATGGAGGGAAAGAAACTCAAAACTACCCCAACAACGAACCGGAGTAAGTACTCCGGTCCCAGGAGACGGCAACAGCCGTGGACCAGCAGCACGTGTCGACGATCGCCGCACGTGTCCACAGTGAATGAATCGAGTGAGGTGGCCGGTGTGAACGGGGAAGCTAAGGGGGACAAGAGGCTGACGAGCCGCATTTGGTTTCGGGTTAAGTAACGTGGCGGGCAGCGCTGAAATCATTTTGATGGTAGCCTCAATTGAAGGGGTTTTGTTTTTTTTCTTTTCTTCTTTTTTTTCCCCCACAAATTCCTCAAGTAAGTACACTGCTCGGCGAGGATCCGCAGTGTATTTAATTAACATTAAATGGCGACCGTCCGTCTTACTTAGGTTGTTGCATTTTTACAAAAGTTCTGCTACAAGTGGCGACCAAGGGAGTGCATAGGTCTAGATGTGGCTAATTTGGTTTTTTATTTCGAAAAATGGCGAAATCAATCTCAAAAAGTCACTATTTTTTAATTTTGTGTGTGTGTGTGTGTGTGTTTTTCTTTTTTATGGAAAAAAAACACTGGTACAACTCAGTGGTTTTTATTCAATTTTCTCATGTCACTCCAAAAGTGATGATAGGATTTAGCCAAATATGGCTACAAGACAAATAGAGAGAACCTAGGAAGGAATCATATTACATGTTGATGAACCACTAGAACATATTAGCTAAATATGGCGAATTTTAAAGAAGGAAGCTAAAAAATCTGTCCAAATCCTCCAAAAATCTTGACAATTTCACAACTTTCTTCCTCTAAATGTGGCGATCTTTTTGAAAATTTCCCAAAATTTTCCCTTGACCATGTTGCTCAGGACTTTTTTTTTTGTTTTTTGCAAAATGGCGACAACTCGTCACAAACTTTTTTTTTTTCATAAAAATCACTGCTACTACTACCAGGTGGTAGTTGTCACCTGGGAACAGGACCTCGGGCAGCCGGACAGGACAGTCGGGGGACGGACGGACGGACGGACGTCTACGACGAAGAACAGTCGGTCGCTTCCACCGCACACACAAAACGCAACACCATTCGTGCACACCATCTGCTTTGCTCCTTCTTCGCATCCCGCCCCTCCCTCCCTCCCTCCCTCGCTCTCGTCGTCTCCTCCTCCTCCTCCTCGCTGCGCACAATAGAAGAAGAAGAAGAAGAAGAAGAGCAAGAAAAAGTCTCTTCTTCTGTCTCTTCACAATCTCTAGTTTTTTCTTAAATGTTTCGCTCTAGATTTCCAAGTTTGTTGCAGCAACTTCTGTCGGTTTGTATTCGTCTCCCCTAAGTCATCTTGCTTCACACCAGCGCTCCTTCTTCCGTGGGTGTACTTCTATGAGTCTGCTCTCTCATTACCTTCATTTGTATTGTTTCTGCGGTTTTGATGCGATGCTGCGTAGTGAAGGAAGTTGCGAAAAACTGCTTTTTCTATACTAATCGACTTTCGTTTGGAGGAAATTTTAAAGCTTTGTGATCTTGCGTCTCCATTGAATGTGGGTCTTGTGTCTCTGGCGAGAGAGATTCATAGTTTTTTTTCTGCTTTGGTGTGGGATTTGGCGCATTTGGAACTGGGGATTTCGGGATCGGTGTGTTTGTAAGTCTTGAAGCGTTGAAGTCGTGTTTGAAGGACGAGCGAGAGAGAGCGCGCGCACAATGGTTATCGGTGGGAAATTCGGGCACAGGGAAGGGCCGCCATGGTTGGCGGAGCTACTGTCGATCCGCGAGTTTTTCGGGCATTGCACGACGCACGTGACGGGGAGGAATGAAAAAAATCACTTCTGTTTCGACTGCAAAAAGGGGCCATTGTGTCCCGTGGGAGTGGCGGAATCTCACGCGGGGCATGCGACGGTTCAAATACGCAAGGCATCTCACAGGGACGTAGTCAGGGTGGTCGACATTTACAAGCTCTTAGATTTCTCCAACATCCAGCTCTACACCATCAACTCTGCCAAGATTCTGTTTCTCCAGAGCAGGCCACAGCAGAAACTAGCCAAAGGAGTGCCCTATTACTGCCACACATGTCAGCGTAGCATTGCCGATCCCGTCCGCTTCTGTTCGTTGCTTTGCAAGCTCACTACAATTCGCGAAAATGCGCATGACTTTACAATTTCCCTCACACTGCAAGAAGGATCCTCCAAGCCCGAGGGTTTGAGCGGAAGTTCTGATGGAATCGAAGGCGGGAATCCTCCTCTCCCGGATTTCTACCCATCTACTCCCAAAGCGAAGGCCGCCAGAGCCAGGAAACTTGTGGCTCATCGCAATGACTACTCGGTGACCAAGAGAAGGAAGAAGAAGATCTTCAAGGGAATGGGGCTGGAAAACTCTGGACCACTGTCTTCTTCTTCTTCTCCATATTCACTGCTCATGCCTGATCCGGAGCAGCAGTTGTCAGAGTTTCAACAGCAGGTGTTCCTGATGAATTCCAGTACACTTGTGGGACCTTCAACACCCAAGGGTATGGAATCTCTGACTGCAAGGGTTCGGCAAAGGAAGCAGGTGCATCCCCATAGGGCACCCCTTTTCTGATCATCATCTTCACTAATTAGCCACAATAATAAAAAAACTTATACCTACAGGTTTGATGATTCATTAGGAGCACCCCCATTTGTGTTTAAGCATGCATGCAATGGTCATCATGGTGATGCCACTAAGCCTCCACCGCTGCTGCTGGCGCCACAAGAGGCTCAATGTCTAGAGTACAAGAAGGTTCAGGATTTGGTGGTGGCTCTCAGGAGGGTTTCTCAAACCTAGAAGCAAGCCCTGGCACCAATGTGGTTTGTTCAATTGCAATGACCTATCCAGCACAAATTATGGCTGGCTGTGTGTGTACATTGACGCACCTGCCCACATTGCAACAACAAACTAGCTACCACCTGATGCTGCCAAGGTGATTTTCTCTCTGACCACATTTCTCTCACCATCTAGTGTTTTGATTCTGTTGCTTGTCACTAAGGGGCAATTGTGTGTAACCCTGGTGTTTGAGGAAGATTGAAGGCATCATTGCTGAGGTGAATTTTTCACTTTATGTGGTAATATGAATGTCTTTTTGCAGGGATGTAGAGTTTGATGATTAGTGGTGTGTTACAATGTTTGCAGGGCAAAGGAATTAGTGGAAGGGAAAGAATTAGTGGTATATCGAGGTGCTTGGTGTCTTTGAGGCAGATGCTTAGAGGATATGAGATGGAAGGTCAGCTTGAAGGTTCACACCAAAAGACATGAACAATGACATGGTCAATCAAGATTATCCTGGGTGAAACTGGCTCTGCCCTGAGCAAGCATAATCTTCTTCTATGAGGGGAATTGCAAGAATCAAGGTATGCAGCAAGTTCCCCCGACAATGCAATGGTCTCTGACACCTTTTGTTAGGAAAGAGTTTCCACTATTTTTTTGTGGACAGAAGTACTTGATATGTCTGGTGAGCATGTAAATTACTGATGGAAGCTGGAGCTTCATAGATACCAGGACACAAAGCCCTAGAGGCCTTTGTACACCAAACTGTTTTATTAGCATCGTAGTGTATGTGCAGTGTACAATGATCACAATGAGAGAGTTTCAAAAGAGGCTTGCATGGGTGAGGGTTATTCCAGAAGCTGTAAGTGTAGTGAACAGAGCATTTGAAGAAGACTGGGTTGTGAAATAAGCTCTGCTTAGGCAGGCCCGAATCCCACAACAAAGATTGAATGCTTTGTATGTGTATTGCTATCAATTGCCATACTGTTTTGCAGACATTCACAAGCTGGTTTGTGTTTTGAGTTTATACTAGCACTGTAGCCAATATGCTTTTGCAGAATCTGTCCACCTTGTTTGAGCTGGTGCAGACTTTTTATCTCACAGGAATGTTGACTGATCTGTGTGTTTCTTGTTGCTTCAATTATCAGTTGATCATGATGAGCTTGCGGTTGTCTTTTGAGGCTTTTGCACATGCAGTTCTTCTTCAGGAGTTAATAACTTTGGTGAAGGAACTGGCAACAGGAAACAAGTTTGTACTCTATATGTGTGTGGTACATTGTCCAGAACTCTCCCAAATCTATCTCTGGAAAGGGGTGTACATGCCTCAGAGATTTCTTCCGTTCATCAGGTTGCTTTCAAAGGCACGTAATACAGTTCACACATATCTCATCTGGTTTCCTACTCTCATTAGGAAATAGACAAGCACTCAATTGTGGTTGTATGCAGGTCTTCGAGTCTATGCTGTGAATCACTTTGATATCCATTCCTACTCGAAGCTCATTAGAAGAATCTCTGAACCTAGACCCTCTTGGGCCACACAAAATATCAAAGCAAAAGTGGTCAATATTTGTCATGTTACAAGATGAAATCCTCATTAGAATTTGAAGTCCTTTTTTTCTTTTTTTGGGTCTAGAAAGACACAATGAAATGCTTAGTTCATTTTGTAAACATTGTACATGTTCAAAGTGTCAATGTGTACAAACATGAAATAATCATGAGAAGGAAAGAAGAAATCAAATTGGGTGCTCAGCATAATTGTCACAGGCCTTATGTTGATGCTAGAATTTCAGACACTAATTTCGAGTTATCAACTGTCAGTTCTAGTGATTATTAATCCCGATGAATTTTTGTTCCCATTCTCAATCGGTAAATATGATTAAATTAATAAAATCTTCTTGAACAAAAAATCAGAAGGCTGATTTTACCCTAGTCCCGTCCCCACAAAAAAGGGCATTGAAAAATGATTGTCTCAATGCCAACTTGATTCTCAAGTTTTGTTGCTCATATAAAACTTTCTCAGTTTCTTTTCTTTCTCAAAGAAGAGTGTTTGTTACATACATTGGTGCTTTAAGTCTAATGTAACAAATTCTCTCCATACCCAATCCAATATTTCTGAAGGATGTTTTCTAGCAAGCTTTGGGCTTTGGTGAGGCAATCATCATCAGCAGCAATCATCCTAAGAAACATCCCATAGTAATGTGTTATGTTACAAATTATGGCCGAAATTTCTGCCATTTTTTATCTAGTGCATCATAGTGGGTAAAGTGGACAAACAATTATGAAGTCCTAAATAATGAAGCTTTGGGGAAGCTCTTCCCATATTATTGGTCATGAGAAAGTTTCCCAATTTTTTTTTAAAGTGTTCCAAAAGCTCTATGGAAGACCATGGAATAATACTAGGTGCCTTTTGCATTAGAGTGAATAGAGCTTGCACTTGCTAACACATGTGGGTGTATAATTCATTAACCCAATTCACTATTGGACTATAAAAAATGAAAAATGAAAAATGAAAAATCATTAATTAATCAGCAAATGAAATTGAAATTATCGAACAAATGATTTATAAGTCTAATTCATTTAATATTAGTATCTACAACTATCCAAGAAAATCATTTATTAGTTGTAGATTTAGATGAGAAGATAGGATGATGATACATAACTATATTCCGATTTTCGCAAATGTTTTTTTGTGTTAATTGATTTCATGAATTTTGACATGTTTGTTAATATGTTAATAGATTAAATAAGTCTAAACAAAGGTCGAATAATTCATCCCTACTACTCCTAGCCCCTAACATTTGGAGGGAGGTAGATACTAGATACCTCTTGACAAAACTCCCTCATACTTTGGCTCATCAACCTGTGGGCCAAGGTACCTAGCTGGTAGGCCGAGGATAATTGCAAAGGTTGGGGAATAATTGTGGGATTGGTTGGTAGTGCAAATTTGAGCTTCCATTATTATTATTATTATTATTGGTTGAGGGTTGCTTACAATTATATAGGTGTATGAGTAGAGACGAAACACACCAGATTTTAACTACCATAGTCCCTACCCACCTTTGGCAATTTCAACATTTTGAGGGTTGCATAATTATTTAATTTTGAAACATTCCATGTTGAAGAATAGAACCTTCCAGAATATTCTAAATGATTCTCTATTTTCCTTAACAAACAAACTTTCTTGGGATTATTTATTTATTTATTTATTTTAATTTTTTAAAAACATTTTAACATTTTGGAAAATAAAATAATCCGTGTAGAAGCTGCCAAGGTAGTACTACTATGGGTAGTAAGTAGTAGGTCACAATGTCCCAAACACTTGTAGAAGCTTTGGCAACACGCAAGGGGGGGCAAATAGGTGATGAAGTTGGAGGAGCCAGAAGTCACCAAATTTAGAGGTTTGCTTCTCCCCCTTGGAAATGGCTCAGGGCAATGTTTTTTTCAATAACACTGTTGTGATGTAGCTAAGGTGGACATCATTCATAAAAAAAGTTTAGCCAAATTTGGCTATAAATGAATTATAAGTAAAGGATACTAAAGTAGTAATCCAAGCATCCTCCTATATTGTTGGCTACTTACTAGAAACTTGTGTAAATATTTTGAGAAATATGACAACAAAAAAACCCCCCAAAAACTCATTTTTTGCAAAAGTAAAAGCAAAAAATTTATGAAGTGGCAAAATTTCACCAATAAAAGGAAGACTACTTCAAAGGGTAAATAAAGGGGTTTGTTCATCTTGCTTCTTAAAATCTGATTAGAGGGTGTAACTAAGGTCCCCTATCCTCTTGCACCATCCTTCTTTCATACCCTTTTGCTTCTTGTATGTTTCTTTTCTCATATCCTCTCATCTTCCTTGTCTCTTTCTCCATAATCTAATGTGCTTTCTACCAAACCTTTTCAATCTTTTTCTTTGGACACAATCTTCTTCTTTCTCATTCTCACCATCTACTAATATGCCTACTAAAAATGCCTACCTCTCTTCCTCCTCCTTTGCCTTTGCATTCTTGGTGGAACCCCACTTTTGATTCTTTATCTTATTATTGGTTTACCTCACATGTTTCACCTCTTCTCCATTAGCCCTTTTGGTTTGCTTTCATTCTCTTGTCACATAGTTTTTCTTTTTCCAATTTGATTTTGTCTTGTGATTTATCACTTTTCTTCGCTTCCTTACATTACTTGTTCCCCTTTTTGCACTTTGGTTATCACTTTTATTATGTTATTCATTTTCCTTTATGTACATAATATCTATGAAAATCCAAAACTTGATTCAACATCCTAGGCTTCTAGAAATATTGGGCAATTGACTTGTAATATTTTTTCGTCACACAACATATTTGAATGTTCATCATTTAGCATATAGTAATGTGATTTATTGTTCTTCCATATATCCATGTGTTCAATTTTGTTCAAGAAAAATGATTTAATGATTTGTAATTTTGGCGAATGACCTTGTGATGGTTCTATCATTTGTTTCCTTTAGTTTTTTTTTGTTGTTTATTTTATTCAACATTGTCATCACTTATACCTCTCAACATAAACATAACACACAAAACTAAAAAAACATTCAAATCAACCATAACACATTCCAAAAGTTATATGACATCTTTACATATGGTATCATGTCGTCATTTATGAATGAATATTGTCAAAGAAAATATGCATTTCACATGCCATTCTCTTCAATAGATATCACACCACCAAAACGAACATATCATAAGTTTAAAACAACATTGTGAATGGATCATAATAGGTTTCAACACCTCCCAAATTAGTATTCAATAAAGGAGAATACACCCATGCTTTATGTTTAGCTCAAGGAATATCAACTTTCTCTAAACTAATCATGTTCAAGTGATGTGCCTTTTAAAATGAACCACAAAATGAATAGATGGATCAATGGCCACATGCACGATAGGTGGCCATTGAAAAGGAATGGTGGCAAAGTTATTGTTTGTCATGCCTTTTGAACTTGTCAATTGATTATTATACACAATTTTGGAAAACATAACCCATCATGGTTCAAATTTTTTAAATGATTGATATGAAACTAATGGCCCTGCATCATTATTGAAATAACCATTTTTACCATAGGTTGAATAACATGAACATAAACATGCCACTCCAATAATCCTAACCACCAAGGGTAAGCAAATAGAAAAAACCATTTATATGGTCACACCTTTGGGCCTTTCAATACTTAACAAAAGGTGACAAAGATTATATGTTGCATCCATTCCCATATTTCCATCCAAGATTATATAAGGCCAACTCCTCTTTAAAATCTAGTGTGATATCAATGAGATACAACACATCTCCATGCTCAACATGGAATAAGAAATGTCATGTTTCACATTAGTTCATTTGCAAATAATTTTAACAAAATATGGAGGATGATTAAGATTCAACTAGTTCATAACTTTTTGTTTGAAAAGCTTTTGAAACTTCCCATCCATATTTTAGACTTTGTTATTATCAATATTCAAATTCTACATCTATTTGATCAAGCCCATCAATAACAACTTTGGTGAACATCAATGTTTGAGTACCAAAGTTCAAGAAGATTGTCTCAAATGAATACACACATCTTGCGCACCTTTAAACAATAAAACATTGTCTTAATTACACAAAAAAAACCCTTACCTAATTTAATACAACACAATATATATTCAATCAAGTAGTATATTTCATAGTTTAACTACAATTGCATGCCAATTCCCTATCCCTAGCAAACTAATTTAGGTTCCATGGTACTAACAATACACATGGCTACTCTGCCAACATAACATGCATGTTTCCATTTTCACATATAAAATGGTTACAAATAAGAAAAATATTTATACTGAATTTATATGTGTTATGAATACTTTTTAGGAAATTGTGGGGGCTTGGCACAAGAGATGTTGCAAACAAATTGGTAGGCCCATTTCCTCTAGACTTGGGGAAATGGAAGTGTTCACTCCCTTGTTGAAGTCAAGTCAATGTAAGTTTCAAATTAAGGTATCTACCAACATGTGATTGGTGGACCTAACATCATAATTTCACTATTTATTTGTGGTTCAAGAACTTGTGCCAAAAAAATTGAAATTGATATAATCAATGGAATTATCCCAATGGTCTCTCAAAGCAAACCCAAATTTCATCATTTACTAGGCTTGGAATCAATGTCAAAGGTCTTGGCAACACTAACCTTGGTGTTCAAATGATAAATCTGATTCACAAACATTTTATGATAAGGAAACTCCCAAGTTGGCATCCAAATCACAATATGTCAACTTTATTTGATGACAAGTTACCAACATTTCAATGGACTCCCAAATTTGGGTTGTCACATGGAGCTTCAAATTATTCCATATTTTGAGTGAACTATCTCAAATCTTATACTATCAATTATGAATTTTCACATAAGCAAAAGTTGAAAGTCAAAGGATTTCTTACAAGACCCTTTTCTTAATTGTCTATTAAGGTGTTTACATGGCATATAAACAAAAAAATTGTAACAATTTGATAGTTTTCACTACAACACATTTTTAATTATTTGGAAAGGATTTTGTGATGGTGACATGCAATTAAAAGTGGATAACATCTTAAGTTCTCATTATGTTATGAAATTGATGCACATGTATATGGACAATTCAATTGTCAATTCAAATATATTTTTAAGTTGTAGAAGTTTGTAAAACCACTACAATTTAATAAAAAGATTAAGAAATATTAGTTACAATGAAAAAAAATTGCTAAAATTTTTCACATACAAAAAGACAATCATAATGAACAATCTTTTTTTTCAAAACATTCAATTTGTTAAATTAAATTATACACAAATATTTAGCAATACATTATGTTTTGATAATGTTGATGATTATAATGTTTTTTAAGTTGACATTTTTTCTTCCATTGAAGGTGTAATTGTGTTAATTTTTTAATATAATTTTTTTAATATTAAATTAAAAATTAAAAATGGTACGTTGTTGTCAAATATGGTGTTTTAAAAAACATTTACAAAATTATTGGAGCACATATACATTTTTTAAAAATTGAATCAATTGCATATTCATGGTTTATATATGTGCACCTCCCTATCGGCATGATTAAGATTGAACCAAAAACCTTAATCCTTGAATTTGTTCCAAGTCCCTAGACCTATGATATTGTTTCAACAATGACAACCATCACTTTGTCATACAATAGTGAATATGTGATCAAATTCTTTCATCCATAGTCATGGGCATAATGACTATGAATGAAACCTATATATATAATTTATGTCCAAACTCAATTGATGCAAGAATAGATGGATGATTGTTAGATTGTTAGTTAATTGATAATGGAACAACACCCAATAAATGCATGAATTCTCAAAAGGTAATCTAAAGTCTAATTTGTCATAATTTGTTGAAAGGATAAAACAAGTCCTAAAAGTCCTCATGTCTATCACTAGTGCTTATCTGCCACTAATATTAATTCTAACTAAGTACACATGTCACTAGTTAAAACATTGACTTGGGGTGTAAAAGAAATAACTCTAATCTGATCCATATTAACTACTTAATGCAAAAACCTCTAGAACCTTTGGACTACCGACATTGAAGCAATAATACCACAAATTACAATAACCCAAACATTACATTCAAATGAACTATCAAAACCTTGGAATTAAAAGGGGGCTTTCACAACTTAAGGATAATTTCAAACCAAGAGAACAAACCAGAAACAACAATCAATAGCATGAACTCATAACTTGGAAAACAATAATGAGAGAGATGAAATTAGCATCACTCAAGAACTTGTTAATGTTTACCTCCGCTTTTGTCACCAAAAAAAAAAACTAGTTTGTTAACAAAACAAAGTCTCTATCCATGGTTAATAAGGTCCTTATATCTAACTATATATGGTACTAGTAACACTATGGTCCATGGAATTGTGTTAAGCACCTTGAATTAAATCTAGAACCATGTTTAACAATTACATTTGGCCAAGGGGAGATGGTACCGCATCACATAAATCTCAAATGCATTGGGAGACAAATGTGTCATTTTTTTGGTTGTGGTGGGCTCAAGGTGATTTGGATAAAAATTAGTTAATGCAAAGTTCTATTGTTGAACTATTGGTTTGAGGACTATCAACTAGAGACAAGCCATGGAAATCTTCTATTAGGGTATAGGCTCAAGAGTTTTAAGACCTAAAAGGAAGAAATCTTCATGGTGACAACACATGTTTGAAAAGTGGGATTACATTATGATCTTTGATGGAAGGTCTCTAGAAATCCTGGACCAAAGTTGGTCTAATGCAACAAACAACACTGAAACATTGGATCAAAGGTAAATCATCAAGATGTGATTGGATTTTGAGATATGTTTGGTTCCAAGTAGCTTGTTAAATGGGTCAAGTGGTCAAGCTTCTAAGCATCAACTTGCAGGACAAAAAGTCCCTTGTGCACAAATTGGAGATCAGTATGTAGAAACCAAATAATGAATTTCAAGCAAGTGGGATCTGATGGTGAATCAAAGGCTTAATCAAGGGGACATGAAGTGGGTTACACGAGCATGGAGTTGAAAGGTGGAAGAGGTCCTCTTGATTGTGGCTCAATTTGAGAAAATGAAAACGGGATAAGATGTAGAACATGCAAAAGAACATAATCCTTTGTGATCTCTTTCTCTCTTCAGAAAAGTACAGAAAAACACAACAATGTGACTCAAAAATGAAGGCAACTTAGTGGAGTAAAATTGTGACTCTTTATTGCATGTACAGTTTAATGGAGGTGATGGGAAATAGGGAGAAAAATAGAAGTGGGAAGAAGTGTATTCACAAACCCTTCCAATATTAGGAAATGCCATTACCAGCAAAGATGATGGTCATCAGGAAGCTATACGGAGTGCAAGGTGCAGTAGCTAATCAGTGTCAAGCAACCAAATAGAGAATTGCAGGACTACTTGCTATTGGCAATATTTCCAACCTACAAAAGAATGTTTATTGTTGATCCCTTGGAAAAAAATGGGGGGCATAGGGATCCATAGCTGCAGATTGCAATTAATGCAAAATGGAGCTATGGACCCCTCTCTCTCTCTCTCTCTCTCTCTCTATAATGGGGCAAGTCTGAAAGCAAGTATCAACTTGCCAGAGTCCTGTGCTCACCATTGTCCTAAATAAAGTAGGTTCCATTAATACAGTACACAAGTAGGTAGAGTAACACTTTTGTACGCTGCCATTGGGCAAAATTTAGGGATTATTCAATAGGCGCCGGCTATATTGCTGCTTCTCACATATGCATCCTGGGTATGGGTTAGCATAAAAATTCTCCTCCAGTTTGGGGGACTCCCCAACCTCTCGCAAATGTGGTGCACCTGTCCGTTCCATATGAATCTTCCTTACATCAGCTGCAAATGCTTCCCAAGGTATTGTGCCCGTTTCATACTCATCCACAAGCCTCACCAGACTTTCTCTGCAAATACAACAGGCCCTTAGTATTAGTTCGTGCACACCCTCTTCAACATCCAGCCAAAAGTAAAGATACAATTCAAAAACCAATTGTTGGAAACCCAAAGTTTTAATTAATACAAATTGTATTAGCTTCCACTTCAGCAAGATGCACCACTAGGGAATTTGTTGTTGAGAAAGTCTTCACACAAACCATGAAAGGAGGAGAGGGAAAAAAATAGTACCTATCAGGGCTAATTGTTTTTCGGTAGCCCTCAAATTGACGATGTCCTTGTACAGTCTTGGCCATATTGCCATCATAGGTGTACACAAAAACATTACTCGCAAGTGCCATTATGTAGTCTAACGCTGCAAGGCGATTCTGAAAGCCCTTGAGTGGAGCCAGTTCATCTTCAGTTGCCAATGTCATGTGAGAGTAAACATTAGGAAACATGTGTTTTAAGGAGTCCAAGCTTCCATTCCCATAGATCTCCCCGGCCACAATGTAAATCTTTGTGGCTGCAGGGTATCCAAGGGCCTTCAATAAAAGACCTGTTTCAAGTGGGGTCAGTGGACAACCCCCTTGCTTCCGCTTTTCTTCTCCATCAATCTCCTTCTCCTTCCAGTGTTTGACATCATAACGCATTTGACGGAGTTCGTCCACTTCCGAGGTAGAAAGCCCATGTGCGCATCCGGTGAATGCCAACATGTCTTTCTCATATCTGCACCATGAGTAGTCAACCTATGTTACAATGCCTACCACAAGACACTCCTCCTAGATTAAGCATAGTAAGATGAGCTGTGACCCAAACCTTGCAAGTATTAGTATTGCACATTTGATTGGCACATTCACTTCATCGTCAAAAAAGGAAGCTTGTATCCCTTTGAAGAATTGCTAAAACCACTTTTGAGTACTCAGGGAACAAAAAAATTTACCTGAGATGTAACGCAATATAAGGGCCATCTTGTTGCAGGCGCTCAACAAGAGTGCGTCCTAGCGTCTGAATGGGTTCTGCAAACCTGAGAGCATGGTAATTGGCATGGCACCGTAATTGCTGTATCAAATCTGGCAAATTGTTGTTTGCCAATCGTGAATCAGCGTGTGTGAAATACAACACTTTCTGTTGCTGCAGTAATGGCACTAATTCCTCATAATAGGGTGCCTGCAAAATCCAGGCCAAATCTCTCAAATGTAATGGAATCAGAAGCTCCATCACTTTCCTTATATCCAAAAAGTCCTGAAAACATTTGGGATGGAGACCAGCAACTTGTCATAATGTTTAGAATAACATTGCATGTGAAGAAAGGAAAGAAAAGAAATTTCACCTTAGACCAAGAGATTGGTGCCTTCATCATGGGATTGATATGAGCAAGATGTGCTGGAACCTCCTCCACAACATGGACATCCTCCCGCAGTGACTCCACAAAATGATGCACATCAAAAATATCTCCAAACTCACTGTAACCAGAAATCAACTTTCAGCTTCTTCCATTCAAGGGAAAATATAGTTTGGTGGTGTGTGTCATAACCCTTTGTTTACCAACAATAACAAACAAAATCATTTTGATTTATCCAAACTCCCTGAACTGAAATTTGGACATATCGTGCAGCTGACTATGGGCCAACCTGGGATCAGCCCAGAAAGAGCTGTGATCAAGAGTTGGAACCACGAGTGTAGCGTTCATCAGCTTTGCCACCGCAACCATATCACAAATCTGAAAACCACAACTCAATGGTTACCAAACAGGATAACGAAAAGTTGACCTTGGTTAGCTATCCTACCACAAGGCTTGACTGCAATCCATATTCGCAACCATTTTGAAAGATCTATCAACAGATGATTTTGCACTCATCTCACATGCATCTCTGGTGGACTACTTGTCAGTTCATCATAAAAAAAATTCTCATGGCTGCTGCAACTTCACCTACTAACACCCATACACAGAAAGAAAGATGAAGGCCTATGACGACTGGAAATGCAATCTTGACCATAACCTAGATGTGCCGCCCCAAGTGACAAGATGGAGTTTGAATATCTACGAACCCCTGCTCGCATTTGATTTAGGCCACCATTGGCATTGACTAAAAGGTACCCATTTGTACCATTTTCAGGACCTGCAGGAAAAGACCGAAACAATTCAGACAGAGCAGACCTTGATGGAATCTGCTTTCAAGTGCAAGTTTATCAAATTTGTTGAAAAGACAGACAACCACTGATTTGCAAAATTTGATAAATAACACTTACGGCTGTTGGCTTTGCTCCGAACTACACACTGCTCAAGATTTTGACTCATTGGCTTTGCCCACAGTTCACTTGTCTCAAACACAGCAGTCTGCATAAGATGCACATGACAGTGAATACATAATTCCTCGGACCATAAGCAGCTGCTCAACCCTGGTGCAGAAGTTAATGTCAAAGCAAAAGTCAAAATTAACAAATCAATGATCATCATGGAAGACTCCTGTTGGCATGCCCATGTTGTTGGCAGGATCCACTTATGTGTTTGTACATGGGAGGAGTAGGGAGGGAGTTGCAAGAGCCACTTGACTATGAATTCAGAAACCATTCAAGACTTTTGGTTTGCACATCAGGTGATGAATCAGAGATCAGCCAAAGATAAAACCCTATTTGTTTGCCATTGAACATCATGAACATGGCATACCAAGACCTAGACCCAGCTGTAAACAAGCTACAAAAGCACAGCAGGTGCAAAGAAGCAACAGCATGTGATGAACTTATGGACTGGTTTTACCTTCTGATAACCTTCACCATGCTCATTGTGTTCGTCAGATGATAGTACCAATATTGAACCATCCTTGAATACTTGCGTTACAAACTCTTTGTGTGCCTCACTGGACTCGACCTTCACCGCTTGAAGAACCAGCCTCTCTTCCAGTACCTAATAAAACAAATCAAAAGTTGCAACTGAAAAAAATTTAAAAACTGATAAAAAAACTCTTTCTCCCAGCTTATGCTTGTAATGCAACAACAGATATTGCTAATGTTTAGTGAAACCTCGTGAATTGGGGAAACCTAGCTTCCTTGCCCACCACAGCTTCCCAGCTTCCCGGCTTCACAGAAGACTTTTTCAGGGTTTTGGGAAGAAGGAAGGAGGAGGGTGGGGCAGGGGGGTTAAGGTCCCTCACAAAACTGAGACTAAATCCTTGCTCACTTATCTCTTTGGCCTGAACAAGTACTTACATGAAGACATTGCAATCACTGATAAGAATACTGTAGAGGACTATGAAGTAGAAAAGAAAGGCAGGAGGAGGAGATGAATCCCACCTTAGTAGCCGAATAGTTCTGAGACTCCACTCTTAGTAACCCAACCGATGTGATCTTCACGAACAGGAAAGTGAGCACCAGAAGGGCAAAAACATAGAAGCTTGACTGCAGATAGCTCCTCTTTTTGCTGAACATTTGAGAGACAACTGACGAGTTGCGAACCAAGAAATGACCTAAATCGCTTACAAAACCTGCCTGCTCCATTCCTTGCAGCTTGCTGTTGGTGTTGTGGTGGGAAACTTTAAGCAAGCATACATCACTACTGTCCACCATCCCCACCGCACTCTCCTTGCCCCCCTCAAGCTGGTCAGCTGTGAGATACTGGTAAATCTTGAATGGGTCATTGATCTCCTCCCCACATTTGGGATTTGGAAACCGCTTCTTAGGGCTCATGGTGCCTTTTGTCAGTGGGCTAAGAACCACATTAGTCACATCTCTTCCCCCTCCTCCCATCCCCATGGCTGATCCTACTACTACTACATCTGGCCCTGGGCCTGTTGAATCCCACTGACCCATTTCTTTCTTGTTGAGTCCCCAGTGTCCCAAGTAGGACTCTCTCTCTCTCTCTCTCTCTCTCTCTCTCTCTCTCTCTCAAATTCCCGCGGGTGGATGACGGGCTCAGAGACACACAAGTCTTGTCCTTTCCAAATCCTAAAGAATCCTTCTCCCTTAGACGGATCTTACTGATTCTCCTAACAGCCACATCTCCACCTTCAGTACTTTTTTGCTGCTGCTGAAGGTCTCTGAAGACATGGGTCCTGCTGCAGTCGACGGCACCATCAGGGAATGGGAGCAAAGAGAAGTGGCAAGCCCAAATTCTCAAGCATCTAATAAGTTCACGCGGATTTTCAAACGGATCTCAGAATGGAGAACTGGGTGGCAATCGCTAGAGGAATCATGCGGAGAACGCAAAATGCCGCTCTTCTCAAGTCGTCCATCAGTCCCGGGGTGCTGCTGGGTGGAATCCCGCGCCCCCGCAGTTAGTTCCTGGCACCCTTTCAACAAGCCTGGAGAAGATCCCACCTACCCAACTCCCAATTCCTCTCACCAGAAGCAGCAATCTCACGTTCCTGGCCCTGATCTCCAATTCAGTCTCACGGCTTCCGCGACATCAACAACAGAAAGACCACACTCGCATTCTGTCCACAGTCCAGCTCTATATAGACAGACCTCGTTGAACCTGTGAATCCACAAAAAAGAAGTTACGAAAGCTCCGGAAAGCGCAAACAAAATCAAACAACCCCACCCCTCCCCCCCAAAATAAGTCCAAACCAAACCAAAACAAAACAAACTAGCAAGCAAGCAAGAAACCCACAACACTTTCTAACTCCTAGAGGGAAACAGAAAGGGGGGGGGAAACAAAGAATCCACAAAACAAGTCTCCAAACTGTTCAACCCAAAGAGCACCAACCATGTGCCAGCAGAATGTAGTCTCTCTCACAACTGTACAAGTGAATAAACAAATCAAGGAAGGGGAGAACAATAACGCCAGCAGGTGAAACACGAATGCAAACAATAAACTGCCAGCTTTAAACTCCGCTTACTCTCGTGTTGTGTACCTATTTTAGTTGGAAATGTATGATGCTTTTGGACTGGAGTGGAGTGGACTGGGCTCTTCTTCCTCATCGACGACTGCACTGCACTGCACTGCACTGCAGAGCAGCAGACGATCAATCAAAGCTACAAAGCTTGCCCGAGTCAAGAGGATTCAACAAAGAAAGCAAGTAAGCAAGCGCGCCCGCGTTCATGTGTGTGTACAACGTAGCTCTACGTTCCTGGTGTGCACCGAATACTTACACGAAATGAAAAGAAAGAACGAAAGAAAGAAAGAAGAGCAGGAAGAGCAAGCAAGCAAGAAAGAAAGAATGCCAATTCTTATTAGAATGCCACCAAAAGAAGAAAAAAGAAAAAGAAAAAGCAAGAGTTAGTTAGTTGGGAAAGAGCAAACCTCGGAAAAGAATTCCCCCAACTTACAACTAGGTAGGTACTAGGTAGGTAGGTAGGTAGGTAGGTAGGTACTAGGTACTAGGTACCTGTCTCCAGGCCCATGGGAATCCATTCATTTATTCAGGAATCAGAATCTCAGAGTTTTTTTTTCTTAAAAAGGATTTTGTGATGTAGCTAAAATGGGCATCATCCAAAAAATAGTTTAGCCAAATTTGGCTACATAGTATATACCAAAGTAGGGGAAATTCTAATTTTTAATTTGGCAATTTGGAGTAAAAAAAATCATCAAAATCTGGCAAATTTGGGCCATTTCTTTCCATGAAAAATCATTCATATAGGTTGAAATCACATTTTTCACGTAGAAATTTGGTGACGCCAATATAAATAAATAAAAATCCAATGGGGATGATGCTACCATAGTAGTACCACTGTGGTTGCGGCGGCGCCTGGGGTACAAATTATATTCTATTTTTTTAGGAATACTGAAATTTTCAAAATAAAAATAAATATATCAAAAGAAAAAATATTTCGGTGAAGAAAAAAACTGAAGAATTATTAGGATTTTTTTTAATAGTTTATTTTATTTTCAAAATGGAAGAATCTTCAAACTTGATTCATTCTTCCACATAGCTACATGTTGTGATGATGCTACCCCTTCTTCTTCTTCTTCTTCTACTACTACTACTACTACTACTACTACTACTAGGGCAATTGGTTCAATGGAGGTTGTTGTAAGTAATTGGTTCAATGGAGGTTGTTGTAAAGTAATTGGTTCAATCCATTGGATGGATGAAATTTTTTAAAAGGATGAATGGAAAGCTAAATTAGGTAGCTACCTAATATTATAAGGCATGCATGCACACAAAAGGGATGATTGATTTATGAGTACACATTGCATGGAAAGGGTTTATGGGGGAAAAGGGGATGCCAATTTTGCAAAGTTCAATAGGGAAGTAGGTAACTAACTTAACTACAATGGAAAGGATGTTGGGCTGACATGAAAAAATGGGACATGGGTAATCATCATATGAAAGGACTACTACTACTACTACTACCCCACTTATGGCACATGTGGAGCATCCGGGCAGCGGGCAGACCAAGGGAGGGCAGGACAGGTCTCTGTAAAGGACCAATTTTAGGTCTACTTATTATTACCCCTTTTTCACATGGGAAACTGTTGGCTTGCGTGCTTTTTGTTGACACGTGCTTTTTTTCGTTTTTTTTGGGGGGTTTCTCGTTATTTACTTTGAGTATCCAATTTTCAGAAGAGAGAGGAAAATAAATAAATAATAAATAAATATAAATAAATAAAAACAAGCAGCTCATTGCCCTAATGGATGATGCCTCTTGTTATCATTATTTATTTTGGATGTCAAATCTTCAAAAGAGAAAGAGAGAGAGAAAATCAAATAACAGCAGCTCCTCTAGTAATAATAATGCCCATGATATGGTTATTATTTTACAGCTATAAGTGGTAGGTACCTACCTATTCAGTTGTGAGTCACATGGTGGTTCCAAGCTCAAGCCCAAAAAAAAAAAAAAAAAAAACTCAAAAATAATCTTAAATTTATAAAAAATATTTTAAACTCTTGCAAAACCCCAATCAAAAAATAACA
>Ga0116231_10006523_pt1 | contig 22179 bp, 19 predicted proteins | sample S1TSphgellanicum_2_FD_89695 | JGI IMG/M metagenome (GOLD analysis project Ga0116231, IMG submission 89695) | Host-associated microbial communities from peat moss isolated from Minnesota, USA - S1T2_Fd - Sphagnum magellanicum MG | ecosystem: Host-associated > Plants > Peat moss > Unclassified...
AAAAAAAAAGAAACCGGGTGGGGGGCGGTGAGAAAATAAAGTTGCAAAGAAAAACTGAGATCAGGGCTGAGAAAGGGCTGAGAAAGGGCAAAGCAAAAAAGTCAACTTGGGATGACACAGGGATAGAAAAGAGAATATAATCCGTGCACCATCCATCCACGTTGGTGCACTGGTGGGTGCTGGTTCACTCTGGCCTTGTTCTGGGGGTCTCATGGGTCATACAGTCATAGCCATCACATAAACGTATCCAATGTCATTACTTAAACACAAATGGAAAAAGGGACGACAATGACGACGAGACAACAACGTTGCTTTATTGAAATGATGAAGCTTCACACTTCCATTAGAACATAGGGATTTTGACCTAAATTTTCTCTTTTGATTACAAAAAGAAAGAGTTGAAATTTTATTTTCCAATTTATTTAAAACCCATAGGATTTGTGACCATGATTTTGGTACAGAGTCAATTTCTTTGTCAATCTTTTGACAGTAACAATTGAGGCTGTTGATTCACCCGAGTTGTAAGATTATGTTCAATGAGGACCACTCAAGATCTATCCCCACTGTCATGCAAGAAGCATTGCCAATAAAGAGGAGCACAAAAGAAAAGACCAAAAAAAGCTCCTCAAGGCAACAAGTTAGATTAAAGCCACTCCTTGGGGACAGCTGCTTTTTAAAATCTTTAGTCAAATCATTTCCAAAGAATAATGCTGCTTTTTAACATGTAGTTGAATCTAAATTTATAGAATGATATTTAAGTTCCAGGCCAGACAACAACCCCCCCTCACTCCCTCCCTCCTTCCCCCAAAAAAAAACCATACAGCACCGTCTGAAATTTTGGGAATATAGTGTTATTTGAAACCCTAAAAGTTACCCCTAAAAGTCACGAGTTAACATTATGGATACCATAGACCCCCACTGTAGCAGACTTTTGGAAAATCTAAAATCTTTGACTACAATTGGTGAAAGGGGCCATAGCCAAAATAATAAAGAAACTCGCTCATCACTTTACATAACACTCATGGTTGATTGTTCATTGGAAAATCCTTTAAAGATTTCCTTCTCTTCTCTGCCAAATAAAGGAAGTTGTATGTAGGGTAAAGCCCCATAGTGGGGGGCATTCTCATAATAACCTATGCCTCAGGGTGATTGTCAAGATAAGGAAATTTCTTAAAAGTGCCGCCCAAACCTTCCCCTGTAGCCAAAAAAGGAGCCAGGGTGAACCGGGCACCTACACTGGTACTTTAGCCTTCTGGATCAAGGCCTCCAAGTGGCTATATTTGGACTGGTAGAAACAGGGGTTTAGTCTTAGCATGGGATATTTATAATGTTTAGAAGCAACCCAAAAGAAAATTGGGGTTGTCATGGTTACCTGTGCACTGTGCAGACGCTGGTTCACCCAAGGCCGAAAAATGTACAAATTTTATTTTGGGGGGGGAGGGGGAGGAGGTCCTTTGTTATAGTATATAATCTTTATTTAACTATTGTTTTCACTGATATTATTGGACCCTGTCAGGGAGTTACTGAACGTGCATGGCGGGCAGCCATTGGTGTTAAAGAGACAAATGAGCTTATTATTAAATGAGCCAATTCCTAGCGCCTAATTTATATTTATTTATTTTAGCTTCTCATATCATCCATCGTCAGCCATTGACTGCAGGCTCCACACACTTCCTTTTGTCATTATTGTTGCTGCCCGACTTTCTCTGCCTTGTTCGGCTACATGCTTTGCCCAGGATACATGGTTTGGCTATTCTTGTAAAATATCTATCCACCGAGGGTTAGATTGAGGGCGGCTGCTAACACATGCTTAGAACTCGCTCCTGTTGCCATTTTTCCTTGATATAGAGCTACCTTATTACTGCCTTCTGTTGGAGGCCCATTCGCAGCACACATCTCTGACCCAATGATAATCGCCTTTCCTGCATCTTCTTATAGGCTTTTGGGATTTTTTTGGGGGAGGGGAGGAGGGAGTCTATCTTCTAGAAAAGCTTGAAGCCTGGTGTAGGGGTTAGGTTCTGTTTGGTTTTTCCCTTCCCTTCCTTTTTCTGGGCACAAATGAGAAGAATTCATGGCAGAGAGAGAGAGAAACCCTCACCAGAGAAGGGCAACGCCACCCTGCACTCAAGAAGTTCAACTGATGAAGCCTCTAGGAGGCCTCTCAGAACACCATGTAACAAAATTACTACTTCTGACATAGAGCACGTACTATGTACCCGAACCTGAGTCAAACATACCAAGAAGCTTCCTACCCTTAGAAAGGGAAGATCTGATAGATCTCAAACACCTCATCCATGTTGTTGTAACATAGTCTCTATCAAAGTTTTCCAAATCACCTTCCTCATCCTAATGTAGGGCCAACTGACATTGTTGAGGGCCTTGTTTCACTCAATCTAGAGTGTCCAAAGGGTGATCCCTCTTAGTAAGGACCAGATTCCTTCGACCTTTCAGAACCACCTCGGGACCTTGGCAAGAAAGACAAAATGTTTCCAGTGCAACGGGGGTGCTTGTCTCTTGTTGTTGGGCCCATAGACTAAATAGTTCATAATCCCATGTGGTCTACCCATTAACCAAGATGTAGATTGGAGCTCCCAAAAATAACATTTGGGTCATGATAACAAACTCAACGAGAATTCCAAGCCTTTTCATACACTTGAAAGAAAAAATCCCAATCAACCTTATCATATGCCTTAGAAAAACCTAGTTTCAGAAACACAATTGATTGTTTATTGAAAATGGGTTTCTTGACCCAGGAAATTGTCTCACGGGTTAAGAAAATGTTGTTTGAAATGTATTTAAATGAAAAGAATGTTAATTGGTCTTGGTTGATGGTCTCCATTAACACAAGCTAAAGACACAATTGGAGACATTTTGCAAATATTTTATAAGTTACATTAAGTAGGTAATAGGGTGTTGGTTAAACATAACTTCTTTTCCCCTCTTTGATGTAGCAAAATGATCATGCCCCTATTAACTTCTAGGGGGGAGTTGACCATTTTGGATTGAAATATGCACCATGTCAATGAACTCCTACCCAAAAACTAGTCACATGTATTAGAAAAACTCCATATCTTTCCCATTAAGGTTAGGGGCTTTGCTCTTGGCCATAGCTCCTAGTCTTGCAAACAATTCACCTTTTGTTATGGGAGTAATCAAAATCTGCTTCAATCAATTAGGGATTGTATTTGAAAGATTCCCAAGAAACACCTCCTTGAATCTTGTTTACAAGCGTCCTTGGGATAGAGTTTGGAATAAAACTCCTTATGGCACTCACCAACCTTGCTTGGGAACTAAGCTTTGCCCTTGTTTTTAATTTCAATTCTAGGATCAAGGTATGAAAACCTCAATCTTTCAACAAAACAAAGGATTCTTTAATTGCAACGTGTCCTTTCTTTAACCACTTAATCCTACTCCTAATTCTAATGTCATCAATCTTCCCTTCTTCAAACACCTTTAAACCTTTTAGGGTGGCTTCTTCCATGGATTCCTTGATTGTTGTGTTTTGAGGTTTAGTTTGTAAGGCCACTTGAGCAACTTCCAATTAGTTCCTTGTTTCTTTCTCTAATTGCCTACTTTCCGTAACCTTCATTATATAGAACAATTTGTAGAACTTAACAATGCTCTTAAACTTGGAAAAGAAAGGTAAGGTTGCATTCATCTTTTTTCACAAATATGTTGTACCTAAAATTGCTTCAAGGCAATTTAAATATCACTTATTCATACAATACCTCTTGTCAATTTCTTGCAGCTTGTATCAAAAGGAGACAAGGCAATGATTAGATATTCCACAATTGCTTTGAATATCATAATGTATGATAACATTCCCCTCATGGGTTCCACCCTCTTTTGACACATAGATACTATCTAATTTGGTCAAGATTCTAGACCCATCCCTCCACCTATTCTCCTAGGTATACTTCAACCTATCCTTGAGATCAAGTCTGTCATCAACATCAAAGTTCTTCTTGAATTGATTTGAAGCAAACAACTCTAAGGGAGCAATTATGCTCAAGAGATTAACTACTCACAAACATTCAATTTATCCCTACTAAACCCTACCATATTCCAATCACCAACAAAATCCTTCTACAATCTCTAGGTAACTTTTGGATCATCTTTGCCCATAGGATGCAATGCTCATTTGAGTTATTAGGTGCATAAATGTTTGTCACCCCATAAAGGTAGACCCTTAAGCTTAATCCAACACTTTCCCTTCCCTTAGTTTTCTTCACTTCGTCCTCATTCATATTTTGTTATTTATTGTGTACAAGTAAATATAGTTTGTTGGTTTTGTTGTGTCCACTCCTATCCAATTAGCTTTGAGAAGGCTCAATGAAGTTGGCGCTCCAATTTTGAAGGGGTCACTTACCCTAAAGTAACCTATCACTGCAATGCTGCTTGTACTGCACATATTTTCCCCTAGTGTTACACACTATTGTTCTGTATCCATGGACACAAAACCCCTAGTGTCACACACTGTTGTTCCCTACACTTGCACAACAGGACTTGGGTTCTTGTATGTGAAGTACCGTGGTACCTTGGCCACGCTGGACACCTGTTTGTTGGATAATCAATTAATTTTGAGGATTTCATTTTGAGAAATTATGTATTCTCAATATTCAATCAGATTCTTTATTTCCTTCTAAAAATATATATTTCTGATTTTTTTTGAAAACTTCAACATTTCTGAAAATAATATAATTAATGTGGAACTGACCCATGTACTACACCACGGTCATAAATCTTGGGTACGGTGTCCAATGAGGGAGTGCGATTAGAAGGTTGTTTCGTGCAATGAGGTGTGCAAATCATGGGATTACTGTGAATTGGTGAACTCAAATTATATCCATTGGTTGTAGGAATAACAGATTTTCATATCTATATCATATTTGCACCTTCTGAAAATTGGGTTTTGTGGCCAACCCAGTGTAGGCACTGTCTCTAAATTTCAGCCACAAATATATTTTTTGTATCAGGAGAATATTCCAAAACATGTTCTCAAATGTGCACTAAGAGGGTCAGCTACCCTACCCCCTCAAATTCCATTGCTGACAACCCACCACCACCAACAACAAAGCTACAGTCAATGCATGATTGGCCTTTTGCATTCAAATGCAATAGAGTGATTGCATGCACCAAAAAAATGTTCGTCTTTTTTTCTTTTCTTTTTTCAGCCATAGAATTGGTACAAAAAATCATTCATTCATTCCAATATACAAATCTCTCAGTGTTTCCCTTGCAGCAGATGGCTAGGTGACTGAAAACAAAGTGGTTTCCAGTCAGTCAGTCAGAAAGTCAGTCAGGCTGTCACCGATCTTACTCTCTCTTAGTCATAAGTGCAGTTTGTCCAGTAATTTTGAAGACAAAAAACTCTGTGGCCCACCTTGATGGAGTCAATCAAAGCACCCTTGTTGCATGGGTGAGTGCTTTGGTCTTATTTTATTATTGTGGCTGGAAATAGCTTTTCCAGTCATGTTAGAACTTAAAACAGGCATCCAAGTATACATACAGATGATCATATTTGAAAATTGTCAATAATGACGAAAATTGTGAATGGCACGCCACAGTACCTAGTGGCTTTAATAATGAATAGTCAAACTGGCAACATCATCTTGCATTGTGTTAAATTTACATCTGTTCTGAAATAACTAAAATTCAATTGCATGTGCATGTCCACCATGAAAAAACCCTTTTCATGTAGTCTAGGAAGTTGTTTTTTGCAATAGGAGAAACTAACTTATTCATCATCCATGATAGATTCCAATTTTAAGCCTATGAAAATGAAGCAATTTATTTTGAGGCTATTAAAAAAACTAGGTACCTGTGTACTTTTGCTGGTGCAACGATTTTCTAAGAAATATATTCATATTATGGTGCTGTAAAATGTCAAAGCACTGTGCATGAGCCCAATCCAAATTTTTAGATCTACAGAATAATAGTGCTGTCCATAAAGTATCCCAAAACTGGGGGGTACTGGGCCCCAGTTTCGGCCAAAAATAGGGACCAGATCAGAAGTGAGGAGGAAAACAGTATACACAGGGGAAGAAAGAGGACCAAATTAGTTTCTCACCAAAATTGGTCCTCAGAAGAGTTTAACCCCCAATTTTGGATTTGCCTGGCCTGCGGCTTGACTGCTGCTCATATTCTTCATTAAATCAAAGCCTTATATCAGAACAAGATCCTGCCAATCTTCTGAAATGATACCCAGTTTCGCTCACTTTACATGGAGACACTCAAATTGGGGACGAAACAGGGTTTAGAGGGTCAAACTAGGTCCCAAAGACAGGGTGACTCTATGGAACTGTATAACAACAAGCATTACCAGAATTCCTCCTGGGTTCTCTGCAAAGCAGAAACTGGAGAAAAAGAAGAAGAAGAAAAGTAGGTTCTGTTCTGTGGCATCATTTGACGCAGTTGCCAGTTCTGTCCAACAGGTTTCTGGATTATCCAGTTGTCCACATGAATATGGAATTTGGACTTGTCATATGTGTTTTCTTATGTCCACTTCCCATTCAATAGTGGACAATGCAAGATGCATGAGCATGTTTTGGACGAAATCTGTCAGTTGTCCTTGGGACCACAATGTAAGGATGCTCCAACTGGCTGGTATAATGCAGAACTCCATTTGTGGAACTGGATTATTTTCCCACAAATTTTGTCAATTTTCAACCAAAATTTGGAGAAATGTAAATTTCTGGTTTAAACTCACTAATTTTTATTTTTTCAGAAAAAAATTCCAAATTTTGGATACCACAAATTTGGAAAAGAAAAAAAGAAAAAAGAAAAAAAGAAAGTCTGAAAGCCACATATAAGGAGAGGGAAATTTGGTGACCACAACTCCCATTTGTAGGCCAGAGTGAACCAGTAGCCACCACGACTATCCATTGGAAGCCTGTTCTGACTTAATTGCCCCAAAGGAGTTCACTTGGGGATTTCACCACGGTAACCTATCTTGCGAAATATAGGTCATATAGGTAGCTAGGTAGGATAAATAGGTGGCCACAAGGTAAGTAAGTGCAAGTAGATACTTAGTACCTAAGTACCTAGGTAAGGGCTAGTGGGTTTTCAGAAGGTAGTAAGAAAAGAAACCATACTAACCACCATGGTTAGCTAGGGAACTGTAATCCAATAGAAAAGTGTTTCTTGTCCACCCACTACTATCCATCCCTCCCAGTGGTTCACACTGGCATCCTGTGCTCTGAGGTGCAATTTGTGGCCCATTTTGAATATTCCCTGCCCAGTGATTTTTTTGGGGCAAGTTTTTGCAATTTTTCAGCCTCGCTAGATTTTTAAACTTTTTTTTTTCACAGATTGCTATCATATGTTTCAGTAGGTAGCCAACAATATAGAGGGGCGATTAAATTTTTTTACTGGTTTATAGCCTGGCTAAATATTGTTATAGAATGATTGCCACCTCAACTGCATTGAAAAATTGGATTGCAAAATTAAAATTATAAATGTACTCAATTTTTCTATAAAAGAAACACGCACACACTCTCTCTCTTTCTTATCCTCATTCAGAGTCTTGAGTGTGCTGGCATGGGTCAGCTTCTGGCACCCACAGTTAACCAGCACCCACCAGCGGACCATCCACTGGATGCCTGTTATTACTCAGTTGTGGATGAACCTCAACTGAGTTAATATTTGGTTTCACCTTGGTAACTAATTCTAAAAGAAGAAGGTCTCATATATAGGTAGATAGGTAGGAAAATAGATAACTAATAGGTAAGTAGATTGTTTATACATAGGAACGGGCTGTTTCTATCACCTAGGTAGGTAGCCAAAAAAGCACTAAGCTAACCAGCATGGATAGGTAGGGATCTGGAACCCAACAGAAAACTGTTTCCTGACCACTTACCATCCATCCTTCTCGGTGCACTGTTGGGTGCTGGTTCACTGTGGCCAGCTTCTGGCATGCCTACAACTGTGAGCTAATTTCAAGCCAAGGACTGATCATGCAATGAGCAAAGTTCTCTTTACCTACTTGAACTGGTCCAGCAGCTGCCTTCGTAACTTTGGCCAGGGTGCTGTATTACCCAAGGCCCTTCACCACAGCCCTCAGCTGCTCATCTTACCAATGACAAATACAGTAGTATTCACCCATCATCAATCTCCAAACAAGGGGTGTGTCACACTATGGCCTTGCTATTTACACTAAAAAAGTATCTTAACTCAAAAGAAGAATTATGAAAACTCAAATATTTTACCATGCAAAAATATAATCTTCAAAAAATCCTCTAAAAGAAAAGAAAATCATTTAAGATATTATAACTCTAAAACTTAATCTCAAGTTTCAACAGAAGCCAAAATATCATCTCTTCAAATAAAAGGACTCATAAATTCCAAGTTTGGTGTACAAATATCAATGTGGATCAAACCATAAAACAACACATGGAACCTGGCTGGGAAATTTCAAAACCACCCTTTATTTGTGTTTTTCCCACCCAAAAAAAGTTATATATGTTTCATCAAAGATTGCATTGCAAAATTTTCTAGTTTATTATCCTAAATGATTTTTTTGTATAAGTGTCTTCTAGTTTGGTGATATTCTTTTGTCATGGGGATGGGCATAGCCAGGTGTGGACTGGTGGAGGGCTCCTCCAAACAGATGTTGTGTACACATATGGACTCTGAAAAGTGATCAAAAGCTTCAATTTGGACTCATCACCAACCAGTGATGGTTTGCAGCCCCTCATATGTTACTATTTCATTTTGTTGAGAACCAAATAGTGTCTTTGAAATTCAGTGCCACTTTGAAAAGCTCCTTTCAACGTTACAAAGTATTTGCTTCTCAAGATACATTGACTAATCACAACTAAAGGTATCATAGAACTTGGAAGGCTTCAAAATTGTCAACTTAAAATACCTACCATGGCAGCACAATTCGCCCTTGTCATTAGCCTAGGCCAAAATAGGTGATGAACACGATTGAGAATAGAAATGCTACTCAGCCAAAGAGGCATTGCAGCATGCACCCAACAAACCCAATTTTTTTCTTTTGGGGAGGCCAGGGGGATGTTGGAATTTTTGGTTCCCAATGTGGGTGATGGGGTGGGTGAGCAGGGTGTCAGGTTGGGATTTTTTTTCCTGGGTTGGTTTCAATGTTTCAATGAGGGCAGTTTTTTGGTTTCATGTAGGCAAAGAGAGGGTTGCACTTGTAATAGTGCGCTAGTGTTTGCTAACATTCTCATTTGCCTCATGCAATACTGCATTAATGTTTGTGGTCATTTTCACTTTGCATTGCAATAGAAATTTTTATATTAGAGAACTCTCCAAAATTTGATGAAATAAATACCTCTAGTTCATAAACTATTTGTTTCTGTGTCTCTTGTACATTGAGGAAGGTTTTGATTTTTTCCTCTTTGAAGATGGTGAAAGAGGGGAGAGGGGGGGGTAGGGTTTAGTTCATCGTCACCTCACATTCCAATTGACATTTATAGATTAAGGGGCCTCCAAAGTGCAAGGGTTTTCTATTTATTACAAATCACTTCCCACATGAATACATTTTTTTACATTGGGGGCCCTTTGAAGTGTGATTTTATATTTTTCCTTTCGAAATGAGCCAATTGAAGTGGCTTGTTTCAAAAAAAGCTTGAATTTAAGAAGCACTCCCATTTATTTAATAGAATAACAATAGTTACCCCAACAATATGAACCTATATGTGTGTATGAATTATCGAGATTAATATGTTTCTAAGTTGAAGCCAATACTTTTATATTGGGGAGTCTCCAAACTTTCAAAACTTTTCTTGGATAGGCAAAACCAAAGATCTCGTTGCAAAAAAAAAAAAAAAAAACTTGGAATGCACACCAGCCTCTACCCAAATAAAATGGATTAAAATACATCACTAATTGTCAATATGTTGTTAATTAATGGCTAATAGATCTTTCCAATATGGGAGTCCACACTAGTTTAATAGGAGTGTTGTTTGCACCAGTTCATCTTCGTGCTTTTCATCCTACTGTAGCAACCCATTCTACTTGTGTTTTTCCTTCCTTAACAGATGCTATGCGCATAGTTGGTCCTGTTTCAAATTTGTTACCCTTTTTTATGATTACAGGAGTTTGGAACATTAGTACTTTCAGTGTAGTTAACGAAGTGTGCAACTTGGTTTCTACACAGGGGTTAGATTAATCTATATCACTTCAAATTTTTCTTACATATTTGTCCAATCTTCATATTCTAGGTGTTCCAATGGGTTCTTTGTCACTTGTGAAATCCTTTGTATCAAAGGCGTTCCATGAGGACCTCAACATGTTCGTTAGCTTTCCTATGTTCGCAGATCCTTAAACAACTTTTATGATGTTTTCATTTTGTTATGCCCAGTGGCCAAACTATTTATAGTGTATTGTATTTCCATCACCAAATATCTTACAACGTTATATTGAGTTTGATGTTTGTACCATAGTTATGTTAAAAAAACTAATAGGGTCAAGATCCTTTGGCATTACATTGGGCCATTTGGTTCGTTGTTAAGTCATTTTGCTTATTTTTTCAAAGGGCCTATGCCTTCCTTTAATGGTTTGACATGTTATCCCCGCCTTTTTTAGATGTTGGGCTTTGATCGCTTTTGCATTAATATTTCATTTTCAGTAGGATGATCACTTTGCTCTTCTTGATGCGATGACACATGTAGAGATCGGTACTTATCCCTCTAGGTTGCACTACGAGATACCCATGCGATGTTACTTGAAGTTGTTTGATCACATGTATTGCCTTTTCAAAGTTTAATAATGCAATCCTATTTTCATAGGCAATCTTCTTTGATGGACCAACTACACAAGAAGGAAATTTATTTTGCTTCTAATAGATGTTCCTTTAGATCTTGTGCAAGCATGTTTTCACTCCTATGCATGTCCAACAATAGGGGCTTGGTTATTAGTTCGTCCTAACACCCCTTCAATCCGTTTATCCCTCGTCCATTTTTTTACAACACTTTGTATTCGTCTCAGTATACCACATCCTATAGTTGCGCATCTTCCACGATGCTAATATGTTCATAACATTGATGATTTGGGTATTCGTTTGTTACGTTGCCCGTGCGAGAGTGAACACAATGTAGCCCATGATACATTTTGAAATACCGTTGTAATTATCTCATTGGAGAATGGAGCTCAATATAGGGAAAGGTTTCTCACCATTCTCCTTGCCACACATGAAGACAAATGGATATTGTCATCATCAAAGACAATTTTCGAACCCTAGTGGAATTGTCATTACCAATCCGATTCATACAAATTTGGTGCAACATGCTTCGACGATGACAACACATTTAACGACAATTGTTGCTCAAAACAAGGCACGATCCTACACAAAGTAAGCGCTAGGAGATGATTTCATTCCCCTTGTCGTAGAAACTTACAATCGTCTCCATCCTCATTTTGATTCTTTTTTTATTTCTTGTGTACATGTCAGTATAGCTCGCCATTAGCAAATATTTTTGACACCTTTGATGTTAATATTTCATTATTGACAACGAATGTCAATAACCTTATAGAGTGCATGAGCTTTAGTGAACTGCCATGTTTTGTCATAGTGCTTCATCTCTTCCACACATACCAACTAATGCACCTCCATCACTAATTGATTTGTGGTAGAGGATGCCCTTTTAACATTACGTCTTCCACTTCATTAGTACTATTTTGATGGTTTTGGTTTTCCTTTCATGTGTTTACATTTGCTTCGACATGCCTCGTATTTTTGTGGATGGATTTTCATCCTTGTTTATATAATATATACAAGATTACATATTTTCCGATATGAATAACCTTGTATATATTTGACATGCAATTAATCTCTTAAAACATGATGTGTCACTCCATATTAGACAGTCAGGGCAAAAGGCTACTTGTGAAAAACATACCAAATATCTTTCTAATGGGTTGTTAACCCAACACATTCAAGAGGATTTAGGGAGGGGCTTGTCAAGAAAACCATGTAAAGCGGGTTACCAAAGGGCCTAAGTTCACCCCGGTTAGCCTTCCTAGCGTAGTTGGGCTAACTTTGGAAATTCATTTATGAAATGATCCAAGAGTTCCAATAGTGAGTTCCTTTTGCATTTGCTACCCCTTTTTATCGATTCTCACATTCATACTCTCCTTCCAAAACTTGCTTAGACATCATTCTTACTTTCAAAATCACATTTTGGTTTATTTTTAAAAAAAATGAGTAGTTATCTTACTTGTTGTGAGTGCCATATTAGAATGCATGCATTAATACATGTCAAAATATTTTTTTGACTCGTGAATATTCAAATCCAACTTGGGCAACACTTGCTTATCCTACTTCAGCTCAATTTAGTTTTATGCTCTCATCAACCTTTGCTTGATTTTGGTTGAAAATTTTATTCAAGAACTACAAGTTTGTAAACTTTGAATCTAATAGTTGGATTTGTAATCCAATTCATGGATGCAAACATTGGACCAATTTTTTAACTAAGGCCCAAAAAAGAGATAAAATGCTTGTAAAAAGGTTGATTTCCAAACCTGCATGCAAACCCCAAGTTGTCCCCTGAATAAAACTGGATTTCACTAGAAGAAAGGAAGAGATGGGTTAGGTAGCAATTAAAATCTAGAAAAAAGCTGGCAGGTAGAAAACCCAATAGAAGTACCTTCAGATAAGTAGTGGAGTTAGGAGACTTGGGACCACAATAGAGAATTTTGGCCACAAATGTGTCATAGACATGACAAGCCATCAGTTTCTAATTCAAGCTTAAAAATTCCTACCTCAGAAAATTACTACACCCCATTGGTAGCCCCTTCTAGGCCCTATCATTGGTGCACCAGGCTCAGTGGAATCCTGAGCATGCATACTTTTTAATCTACGTCCATGGGTGACATTCAATATTGAATAAATTCCCTTATCCAACTTCTCTCTCATGCCACTAGAAATATTTCATTATTATTATTATGAGTGTCTTGTTCTCGTTCTTGGTCTTTTTTCAAAATATATATTTGTCAAAGCCTTATTTTCATAGCCAAAAGTTTAAAATACCACCAATACCCAATATGACCACATACTTTCTTCCTTATTAGTTTCCTTCTTTCCAGGTCATTTTTGTCATTTCCAATCTTTCACCCTTACTTCTTGGGATTCTCACCATGTTCTTTCTTTCTTCTTTCACTGCCTGGCCCTTTATTCTCATCAAATGACAAACTCACTCATCCCATAGTCGTTTATTTGATTAACCACAAAGTTGAGCCTGCAATCATCCTATATATATATATTTATTTATTTATTTATTACGCTACACCATACTTCCCGGAGTCAAGGTACATTCAAACTTGGTGTTAAGGACTCTAGAATTAAGTCCCCTAACACCAAGCTAGTCATTTAGAACCTAAACCTATTTATCATAAAGATTTTATGTTAACATTCACTTAATATAAAATAATCACCCATTTAACATTGGGTGCCACCTAAGATGCCACCTAGATTTTCACTTAACACTGATCGTAACATTAGATGTGAATGCACCTTCATTAGTTTATTACTCCCGCATAGGTATAACATCCTGACAACCAACATGGCTACTGCATGTAAGACTTTCTTGGCAGGCACTACTAGTACCTAGTTCTAATGTGCCCTCGTGAATCTTGTTCTTAAGCCTCACAAACACCCAGTAGTTACCGTTTACATTAAATGCCCTCCTTTTTCCAACCCCAGTTTTCTGGCTCCCTTTTGTTGTTTTGTTTCCTCGTATGAAACTGAGCATGAAAACCTGGACTAGTCTTGAGGTCAAGCTCCGTACCTACATGACAAAGTGCCTTTGTTTTTGTACATGTGCCTTTGTCTTCTTCTCTTTAGATGGGTGGCTGCCTTACAAGGTAGGTTAGGAAATATGGGGGGGTGGGGGGTGGCTACATACACAAGCATAATATACCGAGCATCATCAAAGACCTGATGATTCTTTGTTCAAGTAGCTGTTGGCATCAGTGTATTGCTGGTCCAAGGATCAATATGTAAGGGCTATTTTCTCTCTGTGAGAGAAAGAGAGAACAGGGGATGGGGCAGAGATTGGAGTGGGGCCCATTACCTATCCAAATTCATATTCTGTTAAATACATTATTGCAACACTCAAGGAAAATCAAAGGGAGGCTGTTGCATATGGTGGCCTTATTTGGCCAAAAGCTGCTGCACAGATGTTTTCACCTATTTGCCTTTCTTTTCAATTGTAACAAAAACTTGATCCCCCCACCCCCCAAAACACAGTCCCAATTTTACTCTGAGCCCCTGTCTAAATTCGTAAGTAGGCACTCATTAATATGTTTTTAAAACAAACGCTATTTGAGAGTTTGCTCCTGCAGGGCCCAGGGGTTTCACCCCCAATTTTAGTTATTATTCATTAAGACTTTTACACTCGAGAATCTGCTACGAAACTTCATTTCCTATATCAGAGGCCTCAAACTTCCAGTTCAATTAAATGAACTACAGGTTCACATACTTTAATTTGTGTTAATTTTGGGCTTTTCTTGGTTTATGCCTCTGGCCATGAAGGATGATCACCTACACTAGTACCACGGCAAGAATGTAAAAACCCTAAAAAAAAATTCGGGGTTGTTTATAATCGTTGTTATAAATATCCAATTCTTCGACTACCTAAACTGGGGGTCTCTGAGTCCAAATTTAACATTTCCAGTTTCATTATCACCTCTAAGAGGCCACACTCAATCAAGATGGTGAAGCTATGAGTGTAGTAGGTGCTGATTCACCCTAGCCCCTCTCATAGCTCTTTTACTTTCTGATGGAAGATACTAGATGGTGGTTTGGAGAGCTAGATTAGAGGTAATTGAATTTTGTTGTGTAATTCCAAAATTGTTCTCCATGTCACTAAATTCGAAGATGATGTGCTCCTTCTTTTTTCCCACATAGGTACCTGGCATAGGTATACAACGCATTCAGAAATGGGATGTGAGTGTGTTGTGATGTCTTCTGGGATAGATCATAAGGCCTTTTTTGGGGCATCAGCAATTTTGTCTTTTGGGATGGGGGGTAAGGACTAAATGTGACGTTTGGCACTAGTGGCCTCCATAGTACCAGCAATTTTCTCGCGACTGACTGCAACTGAAATCCCTTCTGAGCAGGTGGAGACCTAATAATAATAATGCTTTTGTTTAAGATCTTCCCCTATTTCGGCTTCACCTGCAGTTTTGGACTGTTGCTGATTTCATTTTTGGTTTGATTCTCTCTGGCAAGCAGTTTTTTAGGACCTAGGCTAAGTAACTGCTGCAAAACCATACATACCTATTATACCTATTTTGTTAAATTGCCTTGAGAAGCTTGGGCAATAATCTTTTTGGAAGATCATAACCTTACTAGGTAGTACCTGGGCCAGTTCAACACTAATTGTATTTTTTTTCATAAAATATTTCTTTCCAAGGAAAATAAAGAATCTGATGGAATATATTTGAGAATATATCATTTGTCAAAATGGAATCCCCAAAATTAATTAATTATTCCACAAGCATGTGTTGAAGTGGTGGCCAAAGTGGTACAGTGTTAACCTTCCTTGCTTGCTTGCTTGAGACGTGCAGTACCTGTTTGTAAGATCTGGAACAGCCTACTTATTTGTGCTGAAAAATAGCCCAAAGGTGGCAATTCCAATTGGAAAAATCTTTGTCTTACATATCTTTATTTTTATTTTTTTCCCCTTTGAAGAAGTAGTATTGGTGTGTCATCATTGGGTGTGTATCCCTTGTAAAGAGTACTTACTCTTTATGGAGCAATTGTGTCCCCTCTTTCAAGTACTATGTGTTGTTGACCAATTATGCTTTGCAGTATTAGTCTGTAAGAGGAGAGAAACCTTCCCAAAACTCAACTTTTGTCCATTCAAAAGAAGCCTATGTTCCAGTGTAAAAGACATGGAAGTATGCGAATGTGGCTGATCAGTAGTACCCCACTTACAGGAACACTACTTTTATTTTGCCAAAAGAATTGCTGTGCAAAAGGATTGTTGTTGCTACTACCCAAATGGAGCAACAAAGTGTGTAAAGAATAGGAATTTACCCTAACTCATCTGGGAATGATATTTCCACATCTTCTCAGATGTTAAGAAGAAGCTTCAGGATAAATTACAAAGGATTCAAGAATGAATTCAGTGATGTCTTCAGAAACACTTTGACAGATGTTTCCAAAACAAAATTTCCTCCACAATCACTTTATACAGAAGACAAGTTCCTTGATGATGATCCAGGGCTTGCTTTTGCCTTCTCTAGGCTGCAGAAAATTTCTCTCATGGCTAATCATCATCACATTTGTAATAGGATTGGCCACATCAAAATATGGCATCAAATGAGGTTCCTCCAGGACCCCCCATCAGCAAAAAACCAACCAACCAGCTGACACTTGATTCAAATAACCTCACAGGTCTTCTCAGCCTCAACAACAACTCTAGGAAATGTTAAATCTTTTGGCTGTGATCCTCATGGATCGACATCACTGCCATTATGTCATATGCAATTCATTCACAAATGCCACATGCAATTGACTCACTGGAATTGAAGCCCAAATAAAGGAACTGATAGAAAATGAGACAAGCCATAAGATTTGAGCATGTAAAATACTCCAAGCAAAAGCACAAGCGCATCCGTTTTGCATATGAGAGAAGAGACTGAATAAAAGTGAGCAAGATTGCCTTAAAATTCATCAGGAGCATGTCATAAATCCAGTGGATCATGTACAGCAGTGTGTTGTTGCACAAGCTGATGAGTACCACAAGAAGCAATGCTAAAGTACCAGATCCTCCTCAGAACAGAACTCCTCTGTTCAACTTCACATCATCTACTATTGATTGACACTGCATCTTGCACATGACTCCTGACAATCCTCCTCATTCACAACTGCCTTGAAGCCAAAGAGTGAGAGTTAAGTGAGCATTATTGGGGTCAATTACATTTGATAGCTCAGTCTTCTTATCACAATCTTTTCTTCTTCATATCTTCATCAGCATCTTCTTCTTCTTCTTCACTGCGAGAATGCTCACCATCATCATCACCATGGCTGATCTCTCACCTCTAGTTCTCCCCACACACCACTAATCTAGCTCAAGTACCTTATTCTTACAAAATGTATAATCCCCCTCGTAGGTATACACCCAACTTGCAGCTCTTTTCCAGCTAGTGTTTCTTCATCTTCATCTTCTTCTTCCGTGTGCAGCCTTCAAGAAGAGGGATCACCTTATTTGTCCTCCCTCTTCTTATGCATACCGAGTCCCTCAGAATCACGGCTGCTGTGCTCTCCATGCTAATCTACATCGATTTTTTTTGGGTCAAATTTCTACAAAATGGTCTATATCTAGCCCCATGGCAACAAGTACTGGAATTGTCAGCAAATTTGTGTGCTTCTTTTTCTCTCTCTCTCCTAAACCCAGTTTCCCCAGAGGACAACCTCCTGGCGCTCATGAAGCTCAAAAAACCATCAAAAACAAGTGGCAAGAGATACGACACATCCATCGCAAAAGCTCTGATCTCTAGTTTAGTAGACTTGCAGCTAACAAGTGGAAGGGGGCACAGTGTTGATTCCCTGTCTCTGTAGCTCCGCAATGACGCCTTCCATTGACGGTGGCTTCAGCCCTAACGGCGGTGGAGTCCATGGATTCGCAAGCGCTTCGCTAATCGCGGCATCCAAAATTTCTTTCGACAGATGCGACTCACTCGGGGGGTTGCTGCAAGCCGCAGCCCCAGCAGCTGTTCCGATGTCAGAAGATTCGTAAGAATTGCAGCACAGATACATGGAGGTAGGCAAAGCTTCGTCGGCGAAGAAACTGTCCTGATCCGAGGAGAAGCCTGCTTGTAGCAGCGCGCCTGTGCTTGAGGGCATGGTGGCCATAGGAACTCTCATGGGATGGGGATAGCAAGCTGGAAGATGTGACGACGCATCGTAGCATGCAGCAGGGTGTTGCCAGTATGAGCCGTCAGGCGCTTGCCAGAACGAAGGAGGACTCATAGCTGATTGTTGCCACATATGGACAGGAGAATGATCCACAGTAGGATAGCCCCAGACCTTCAAGGGTGGTGGTGTCATCAGAGGCTGCGGCTGCTGCATTTGGTGATGCGCATGCGAAGAAACCATGTGGGGTGCTGCTGCTGAAGGACGAGGCTGTATGGGAGGAGGAGAGTTGGTGTGGATAGGAACCAGATACGGCAATGATCCTTCAGTACGCCGGCTTCGGCTCCAAGAAGAAGGATGATGATGGGTGTTGTTGCAGTAAGGTCTTCTGTTATGGCTCCATGAAGCTGCTTCCGCCTCCCGTGCAGCTAGATGTCGTCTGTGGGAGCGGTACTTTTGTAAATGGCTGGCAATGTTGTGTCGTGTTAGACACTGCACTCCCATTAGCTCCAAAATCCGCGATGGGAAAGCTTTCTCTACTCCCAACTGCTCAACAGCTTGCACAAACCGACGGTGCAACTCTGGGGTCCAATCTACCTTAGCTTTCTTCTTCCCACCGGAAGCGGTAGCTGCTGTTGCTGCTGCAGCATTCTTGCTCCCACCTCCTGTCCGATGATTTCTTTCCTCCTCCTTCTTTTCCCCGCTACTGCATTCTCCACTATCTGAGCCCGAAACTGCTTCTCCAGCAGTAGTGGTGGTGGTGGTGGTGGTGGTAGTACTCTTGGCTACATCAGCAAATAACAACGCCTTCACCTCTGCTGCATCCACGACATCAACTGCACGTCCATGAAGAACCTCCTCCACCACCCCGTCGCCCGCGCCCCCACCGGAATCCAGACTCTCGGAAGCCGCTGCCTCTTCTACAGCAGCATCTATATATCCCTGGGCTACATCAAAAGAGTCCTGGAAGCTCTCAGATTCACAAAAATCCATACAGCACTGCGAAATACTCTCCCCCCCATCCGACAACCCACCCCCGACAACAACCCCTCCGGCTGCTGCTACTGCTGCTGCTTGAGGCGGCGAAGAATCCAAACACTCAGACACATCTTCTGCTGCGCTGCCTTGCACAAAATCCAAACACTCCGACACATCTATATCCTCACACTCGCCACCTTCTTGTTCGCTATCCAAGCCGCACCCCGCCGATGTGCTCACAAACTCAAAACACTCAGCGATTTGGACGTCATCTACATGAGGAGCATCATTATGGATGGCCACCTGCTCAGGCGCTGCTGCTGCTGCAACAACAACAACCGCATTTGAGCCACCATCGTCGTCTACGGCTACTAGGCTGTCCACTTCCAAAGCATCAACGACAACACAGTCGGGTCCCTCTGATTCAAAAACTGAGAAAAGAGGAGGTTGCGACAGTAGTGGAGAAGGAGCATTGTTCTTCTCCTCCTGTGCTGCTGCTGCTGCTGCTGCTTGTTCTTCTTCTGCAACAACAAAGCAGCTCTTCATTCCCTCCTGATCTGTGTCCATTTTCCATCTGTTGTGTGCCGTAACACTACAACTGCACCTGCCATATCCCCCCCACCTCATTTTGTTCAGCTTCTTCTTCTTCTTCCTCCTCCTCCTCCTCCTCCTCCTCAGACGCTGCTGCTACTGCTGCTGCGGTACACGCGCCTCGCACAAGACGAGCCTGGCTTTTTCCACCGCTAACCATGCTTTCATCCAGCTCGTCCAATTCTCGCTCTCTTAATCTCCACTCTCTCGGAGGCTTGTCTCTTCCCCCACTGTTGTTGCCTCCGCCTTTTGGTCTCCATCCATCCATCCATTACACAACTCACACCACGCGCGCACAGGGAAAGACGAGCATGGCTTTTTCCACCGCGGATCCCCCCCATGCTTTCATCCATTTCGTCCAATTCTCGTTCACTTGATCAATGTCACTCTCGCGAAGTCTCGTCTCTTCCCCACTGTCGTTGTTGCCTCCGCCTTTTTGCATCCATCGATCTCCATCCATTACCCCACTCACACCACGCGCGCCACACGGAAAGGGCCTTTTTGATGCGAGCGAGCGAGCTAACTCTGTCTGTGGTCGCCCACATTTCGTTCATTCTCTGGTACTTTATCATCCTTTTGTATGTACTCGATTTAGAACTGTTTGGTTCACACTATGCCATTTTTCCAAGCTCCTTCTCTCATCCGCGTCAGCTTTAGTTCTCGGCCTGTAATGTTCTTCAACTGCTGGCAAGGACCACTAGGGAACTGCGCCGTCCGTCCGTCCGGGAACCGGTTCTGTTTCTTGTACACAGAAAGTGCCCGTCACAAAGTCGCCATCAGGTTGTCATTCATCCAAATTTAGAGCAACAGTGCTGAGTCCTAGGGTCCAGATCCGTCACAGTGATCCATCTGACGGCCGCGATTAAAGTAACCGGATAGCCCACCACCACCAGCACAACCACGGCGCGGCGGTTATTATTTACAGTGTTCGTCGTTGAGAGAGCTCTGCTTTGTGATGTGGATTGGTAACCGGACAGAGACCCGCCGTTCTCCTGGGATTTAACTTATACCTTCTAGGTATTTCATATGAACATTTTTCCTCTCTTTCTTGAAAAGATGTTTGTAGGCTTGGCATTCATCACTGGATCAAACAAATAATGGCTCAACCAAGTGGTAGGTAAAGCCCAAGGACTCAGCTTTATTGTGCATAAAGATGGCAGAAGCTTGGCACTGGTGTGCCGGTGACAAGATGGAAAGTGAGTTTTATGTTTTTCATACAGCCTGCGGAGAGGATGGGGTAGGCGGGCTTTACAGGCTTTTGTGAGAAATGGACTAAATTTTCTGTCCCATAACCAGTTCCTCCCTAGAAATTGATGACGTGACATCACCCCATTGGCGGAGAGGTCTCAGGTCACAACCCGTATCTGTTGCGTACTGGGTTGGTCAGATGGGTGCAGGGGGTTATGCGAACAGCGACAATGGTATTCATCCCAGACGTCCAAGTAGTCATTGGTTAAGGACAAGTGAAATCCCATCCATCAAGTCACTGGTTATGTCTCATAACATGGCTCAAGCAGCCCGGTTATCTGAAAAAAACTGGCCCCGCCCGTGGCTCATTTTTTTCCAGTAACTGGGCTGCTCTCACAAGTAGTCCGTAAAGTGACCAGTCAAGTCGCACAAAAAAACAGCCATGTTTTTACAGTTTAATTTTGGTTTGTGACTAAATTTGGACTGGAAACACTTCATCTTACCATGCTAGTTTTAGGTGGGTTTTTGGGGGTGGTGCCAATTGGCAGATTGGCTTGACATTGATGGACTAAAGAAGGGACTCCGTTGTTTGTAAGTAGGTGGATGAGTAGGTTCTATTGAGCCTGATTTTCTCTTTGTTTCCCCTTGACTTGAAGTTCATACATCCTTTGAGGCATTGCCAAATCTTATAAGGTACTTCATGTCATATTGGCAACTGGCTAGCCGCTTTGTAGCTAGTGAACTCTTGAACTAAGCTGAACAAACAGGAGAGCAATTGTTCCCTGGTCACTTTGGATTGTTTTCATTACATTCTACGGCCACCGTTTGCTCTTCTATCAATGTTTATCGCATCCAAGGACTTGGAGTAATTGTTTTTCCTCTCCATGCATAACTTTGAAAAGCAAGTTGTTGTAAAGTGAGACAATGTTTACATGCTTCAACCAGGGTCAATCATTATAGGCAACCAATGAAATGCAGTCTTTTAGCATTCAGGCTTTTTTACCCACACCATAGTGTGGCTGATGTGGCCCAGCACTTACCAATGCACTCGTTGGAGAAAACTTGTTTTGGGTTTTCATCTAGATGAAACCCAACTTAGCCCCATTGGGGTCTAGGTGGGTTTAGAAAGGAAAATTAGAAAAAAAAATTTGTCACCTTTTTTTTCTTTTTTTTCTACTTCCACCCCCTTTTTTTTTGGGTCTTTCTTCTTTGAGCTCATCAATTTGTTTTTGGTGTTTGAAAGGTGCCATGGAACCATCAATGCCCTTCTTCTAACATCGTCACCTCAAGCTTTAACAATCCTCCAAGTAAGTCTCATACTTGGGCATTTTTTATTAAAAATCATGAACCCTCAGCTATAAACGATGATGATGAGTTTTCGATGTGTCATGGTCTTCATTTCTTGTTTTTCTTTAGAGAAGAAGAAAAGGAGAATTTTAATTTTTTTAGAGAAGAAAAAAAAGAAACAAAACTAAAAAAGAAGAAGATGATGAGAAGAAGAAGAGAAAGAAAAGACAAAAAAAAAAAAAAAAACATCGAGGAAAGGAAAAGGGAGTGAGATAGAGTGTAATATGAAAAAAAAAAAAAGAAATATA
>Ga0116231_10006525_pt1 | contig 22176 bp, 15 predicted proteins | sample S1TSphgellanicum_2_FD_89695 | JGI IMG/M metagenome (GOLD analysis project Ga0116231, IMG submission 89695) | Host-associated microbial communities from peat moss isolated from Minnesota, USA - S1T2_Fd - Sphagnum magellanicum MG | ecosystem: Host-associated > Plants > Peat moss > Unclassified...
CGCTATTGCTACCCAATGGACTGATCCTCATACCACTAAGATCAGCAGACCTCTTCCCATCTACTGCTCATTTAGACAATGCTTTCAAGGAAACACGAACAACCACTTCGCTTGGTCACTGGCGCAGCGGAAAATTTCAGCAACCCACGAAGATCCTGGAGAACAGATCCCCCTCCTTCTCTACGCATCTCTGATTTTCAACCATTATCTGCTCCGATCTCTCGCACTACTACACATTCAGCAAAATCAAAAGATTTCCTCCCCAGCTCTCCCCCTTCTCTGACCCCCCTAACCTTTTGAACCCAGCCCCACTCCCTTTCTGATTTCCAAGCTTCCTGCACAAGCTTCCCATGCACCGTTGCCATCCTCACCTCCCCAAAATCATAAACCCCGTCGCCTTCATTAAACCAATTTTCGGCGGGCTTAACTCTTAAACCCTTAAAACAAAATTGGCCTTCACATTACAAAAACCACAAACAGGTTCCCCGTTCGATCACCCCCTGTCCGGTCACAGTGGCTCTAAAATTGCCTAAGGAAAAAATGGTGTGACCCAAAACAAAAGCAAAAAGTGTTTACAGTACTAGTCACTAAAGGCCAAAGGGCATATTTTCTGTAAGTGAAATAAGTAGGAGATATGTTTTTGTTTCAACACCATACCCTGGATGCCCTTAAAATGTGAAGGCCATAATCTGATTCAGGTTCAGATAAGCCTTCATTCCTAAGTCCAGTTTGAAAAAACCTTCAAGCCAGTAGAAGATGGTCATCACATATAGAAAATGTGGGACTGAAATTTAGTTGCAACACAACTCAATATTCTTGACCTATACCTTCATTTTTTCATTGTTTTTCTTGGGTTTTCTCTTGCAAGATGTTAAGACAATTTTTTGGTTTTTATATTCACCACAAATACCAAAAAAGTAACATTAATTCATTTGTAAATTTAAATCCTTATTAAAAAATGAAAGAGACCTTGGCATAGTCTTACAGCCACATTTTATTAAGACCGTAGGTAATAGTAAAAAGATTTTAACGATATCACATTGGATTTGTTTTAATAACCTAGTAATTGACATTTATTAACTATGGGTCAAAATTTTCCACCATTGAAGAGGTTGAAGCAAGTAAAATAATATAAATTATTTAGATATTAACAAATAATTTGGTTCAAGGTGGTTGATTTTTATGTTATTTCATTAATTATGGAGGCAGATGGCCTACTGCATATGACACTTGGAACTCCAAATTACAATGAACCAGACGTTTTTACCTTCATAATTTGGTCATTGGTTATTTTTGTTTCCCAAGAAAAAAATTGAGTCAGTTTTTCAATCCTGTTTTTTTCTTCATCAGAAGTGAAATTGAGTTTTTGCCATGGCCTTTGCTAATGAAATATTTGCTATATAGCATGAACAACTGAATACTTATTGTTGCTTCTGTTAATAGGTAAATTGTGGCATGCATATGAAAATTTCAATTGTTTTTCTTTTTCTGCAATGGGCCACATTATGTGACTCATTGTAAATTTTGTGAATATTAGTCTTAGCCTTTTATACAAAACAGCATAACATCATTTGTTGTATTTTTTGAAGTTTTTTGAATACCAAGTGTATAGCCTTTTTGTGTGGACTAGACATGAAATTAAAATTTCCCTTTTGAAGAACTTTCCTTAGCCATTTTATGCAGATGTCGACAAGCAAATTTGCTCATATTGGCTCAAATAGGCCAAAATACAAGTTAAAATCTCATAGTGCCATGTGGCATGACTTCACTAAACAAGGGCTGTGTCACACTGCGGCCTAGCCATTTACATCAAAAAGTATATTATGGCAAAAGAAGAATTATGAAAACTCAAATATTTCACCACACAAAAATATAATCTTCAAAAAATCCTCTAAAAGATACCAAAATCCTTCAAGATATTATAACTCTATAACTAATCTCAAGTTTCAACACAAGCCAAAATATCATCTATCAAAAATCCTCATACAAAAATAGACATATTACCTAGGGGCCAAAATCCCTTAAGCTACTGTACTCTATAATGAATCTAAACACAATATCCTTGCCTTGTTAGGCAATGCGAAAAAAATAAATGCGCAAGTACTATGCATGAATGAACCTTGTTTGTTGTAAATAGTTAGTTCATTCGAGATAACTAAGAAAACAAATTGACACCACCCAATAAACCATGATCAAATGATCTGGGATAACAAATGAGGAGTTATTGGGAACTTGAGGAACATTTTGGGAACCTGATGGGGGAACATATTGGGAACATACAGGAAACTAATGAACCCTTTTTCTGACAACCCCTCAAAAGTTCGATGGCGGTGTTAGAACAATTGTCTGAACCTGACAAAAGAATTTTACAATAATTCTTGTCAACTCTGAAAAGTTCTTTTTTGGGGGCGGGGTGTCTGGTGAAATCTTTTGTCAGGTTCTTTTTCTTCTCGAAATTTTGGCTGCAATTTGTTGAGATTCTTTTGTTAGGTTCTTTCTTTTCTCCAATCTTCGACTGCAATAGTTTTGGTTGAGATTCTTTTGTCAGGTTCTTTCTTCTTCACTCTTTGGCTGCAATTATTTTTGTGAGATTTTTTAGTCAGGTTTCTTCTTCTGCAATTTTTAATCTGGTTTTTAAAAAAAATTGTTTTGTAGCACAAATGCACAATTGTGTGTTACAAATCACCGCTTTCCAGTGTCAGTCAAAATTCTACATGGTTTTCTATGGCCCAATTCTCTACCTGCAATGATCTCGCAAATTTGAAAACCAGCAGCAAATGGTGCCTTAGAGCGTCTCCACGCCAAAACAGTTAACAACTCCTTTATTTTACAAGAAAATACCATTTAATGATAACTGTGCACACCCACAAATGTCATAAAAGTCCCTTTAACTCAAAGACCATTTACGTCTTTACATCTCGACGAGTAATAGTCACTGTCTAAATCCATAGTAGCTTTTAAAAGGGGTTGAAATGACCATTGCAAAATGGACCATTAATACCGGAGAGCAGCAGGACTTGCGCTATCTTGCTGCAAGATTTAATGAAAAGGGATGTTTGCCGGTGTGGGGTGGAGATGCTCTTACTCCAGGCTCTTACTAAAAGGAGATGTCCACCAGAAACGCTTTCAGCTCCTCTTCCCCCCACCCCCCTCCAAATAGCATCACACTGGACAATTTGCGTTCCAGCTGCACGCTCCCAACAGCTAGGAGGTCCAGTCTTTTATAAATAACTGCTGACGCGGATTTAGGATTGAGCATTTCTGCTGCAATAGTGACTTACAGCAGCTGGTTAACATACATTCACTTGAACTGATGTGCATTTGGAGCTCTATGGACTACTTATAAAATGACATTTGGGACATCTAATTATGGCTTTAACCTAATAGAAACATAGGAGAAAATATTCCAATATTAATAAGCTTAGATCATCAAACTCAAAACATTGTAAAATTGTTGGCACTTTGGGGGTGTCTATAATTTATGATTTTCTTCATAAATTTGACTCCTCCAAAATGCATACATACATACCTCAAGCAAAAAGATGTAACTTATCTGTTGATTTGACGCTATTTTATTGCTAAAAAACGCATAGCCTTTGTAAAGCTACGCTACAAAATGTGCTCAACACGACAAACCATAATAGCATTTATTATAATGCCCACATGAATGAAACCGTGGTGAATTTACATGATGGAGCTCCAGGGGTTTAAACACGATGCATGAAAGACAAAAGACTCCCAACTGAAGTTATTATAGCACGCTGATCATATTCTACACCCGTGAATCAATCCATTCGAGCCTAGTCAAAATTAGAGCTCCAGCTTATTTCAAGCGTTCATGTTATTTATTAGTTTTTGCAGGACCTTGGACGTCCATGACCTTCCCACCAAGCAATCTTGCTACCACTTCCAGTCTATGTAGTATCTTAACTGGACTCAGTAGATTCCAGGATTCATGATTCAACAAATTAAGCACCAAGCAATCCTGCTACCACTTCCAGTCTATGTAGTATCTTATATGGTCTCAGCGTATTCCAGGATTCAAGATTCAACAAATTAAGTACCAAGCAATCTTGCTACCACTTCCAGTCTATGGAGTATATTATATGGACTTAGTAGACTCCAGGATTCATGATTCAACAAATTATGCACTATACCGACAATTGACGATAACGGTATGTTGATGCCGATGGTCAATAGGGTCGTTCTCCGTCCCAGTTTCCACGCGGGTAGTAGCTGCACTTGATGAATGTTGAACCATCCTCACACGGAACCGGAGCGCAACCCAGGTCCGTCGTCGACGACCATACCACCTGCGTGTAGTGTAAACACGTCTGGCCTTCCGGCGCCGAACAAGTGTTGGTCGGTTCATCATAGTAGATTTTTTCACCCACCCATGAATCCATTGCGGCTTCAGGCGAAGTCCAGCTCGCGTCCCCGTATCCATAGTACAGATTCTCTCCATACGGCCCATCAGAGTGCGTCAAGGATGTGCACTGGTATATCTGGCTCCAGGAATAAGTAAGAGCGTAATTCTCGAGAGTGGTGTTCCATACGAGTGGCGCGACACCCACATCGGCCCGAGCGGCGTTGTGCGGGTCGAGGTATGCCTGCGAGTTATCGTCAGCGACTGCGAGCGTCGAGAGATCAGTGAGGATGAGAGTGGTGAGCAGGAGAAGCGAGAGGGTGGAAGTTGGCGCCATCATGTTACTGTGCAGGGTTCGTACTGTATGATGTCTCGATCTTTCAAGGATCTTATCAAGTTAGAAGACTGCTCTCGATCAGTCTGCTCTCTTATAGTCCGTCCACGGCCGAAGCGGTATTATCAATAGACGGCGCTGTTGCTTGTTCGGATCATGAATTGTTGCTGGCAGTGATCAAGTTCCTCTAATTGGTTGAGCCTGGAGTGACTCGACGATGAGGTTGCTTGTTTGGATTATGAGTTGTTCATGCTGGCAGTCAGTTCGTGTTGGTTGAGCCTGAGATGACTTGACGGCGGTTGATGAGTGCCAACACTAGTGGCATGAATTTGTGACTTCTCGACTTGTGGTTTACCTACGTGGATGTGCGCGGCACATGTACAGGAGACTCAATTTTTCAACACCGGGGTCCTTTCGGTGGATGTCAAGGTCAATCACATGCTTGTATTTGTAGCTTACCGACGTGAATGTGCATGGCACATGTATAGGAGACTCGATTTTTCAATGTTCAGCCGGGTCCTTGCGGTGGGTCTGAAGCTCAATCACATGACAAGTGGTCATATCGATTTGCAATTTATTTATGCGAGTCCGTTCGAACCAAAGCTGATTCATTGATCAAAACTGATATTACACAAGTCTGTCAATAGTGAAGTAGCTGGTCCTAACTGCACGAATGCTATTGTTAGATTTTCTTAGGGTCATACCACGCTACCGGAAGCGGTAGTCAGTGACATGGATCAGAACTTTGCCTGTGAAATCCCAAATCTTCATTGGTCCACCGGGTTTTGCACTAATCTTAATATATGGCCACACAACCAGTAATCACTTCAAGGAAGAAAACCGATAAATTGGTGGGGTCACATAAGAAAAGCACTATCAACATCATCAGATAAGAGATTTATTTAAAATGCCTCATCACAAAAGACAATGAAAGCTTGCGGCAAAAGTGAAGTGAAGACCCCCAAAAAAAATCCTACAAACGCGGCTTTCCTTCACCTCGGTTCCAACTAAACAAACACCTCACTATCTCTACTACTATCATGTGGGTGCTCACAAAGGCAGCTCCTGCCGCTCATGTGGTTCTGGCCTTACTTTGAGGAAGCCCATCTCTACTCACCATGGCATGGCCTTCCAGCATAGATCTTTCTTAGCTGACTACTCAAGTTTCCTTTTAGCGTTATTAAACAATTGCAATGAAAAAGTCATACAAGAGGGCCAATAGCACTTATAACAAATGCATGCACCTAATATAGAATCATGTTTAGTAACAAATAAATGGTTTTGAACCTAATTTCATTCATGCATCTTTTGTGCAGTTTTCCCTCTTGGATGAATTTTTTTTGTGAAGGTGTACCTACAGCCCAGATTGAGAAGGACTTAGTTAATTTTGACTAGAGTCTTTTTCTTTTTTTTGAAAATATTTTGATTTTATTAAAATCAATGAGTTAAAAAAACGTCAAATATTTCATAAGTATCATATTTTAAACGGTTTATAATTTTAGATTTTATCATAATCATTCATAAATATATTCTTATATATTTAAAAAAATTAAATAAACCATACAGACAAAAGGTGTTGTGTCATGATTTTTATACACCTTAACAAATTTGAACTTTCTTACATTGTAGAATGATTAATTATATCACAAAATTCTCTGGCAATGAATTGTTATTAATTAATGTGTAAACTTTTTCCCTTTCTTGGCAATAGTCTTATAGCCACAGTTTTACTAATACCATAGGTATACAATGCTATTAGTAAAAGATTTCAATGAAATCACATTGATTTTGTTTTAAGAACCAAGTAACCTACTAGTTCACATCTATTAACTATGGGTCCAAAATTTTCCACCATTGAAGCTGGATTGAGGTGCACTTTACACTAGGAGTCAGGGCCGATGTTCAACCCAAATCAAGCATTCCTATTGGTGGAAAAGTGGAAATCAGCCCCAAGAGCTTTACACTAGGAGTCAAGGCTAAACTAGAAAAAATCTTTTCAATCTGCCCCAAGTAAGTACTCAATGCTGAACTTTATGGGCTTGTATTGGGCCCCAAGGCTGGAAAAAGGACACCATGGAAATTGTGAGGCCAATTTGCAACCCTTGGGGCCAAACAACAAGCCAAAAATGCTCAAAGTTGGGCCCAAGATTTTTAGGCCCTGACTCCTACAATAAGGTGGGCCTGAAGCAAGTAGAACACATAATTTGGTTCATAGTGGTTGATTTTTTATCATCTCATTATTTATGTAGGTAGATGGCTGCATGTAACACTTGGAACTCTAAATTAAGATGCACCAGAGTTCAATATTCTTCACTTGTTTTTACCTTCATAATTTGTTCAATGGTTTTCTTTTTTTTTTTGTTCCCAAAAAAAAACTTGAGTCAGCTTTTTAATCCTGTTTTTTGTTTTCTTCAGCAGAAGTGAAATGGAGTTTCAGCCATGACCTTTTCTAATGAAATCTTTGCTATATAGCATGAACCACTCAATACTTATTAGTGCTTCTATTAGTAAATTGTGGCATGCATATTAAAGTTTCATGTTTTTTTTGTTTTCTTTTGCAATGAGCGACTTTAAGTGACTCATTGTGAATATTAGGTCTTCGCCTTTTATGCAAAACACCATGACATCATTTGTTGTATGTATTTTGAAGTTTTTAAAATTCCAAGTGTATAGCCTTTTTGTGTGGACTAGACATGAAATTAAAATTTCCCTTTTTCAAGTCTCCTTAACCATTCTGTGCATATTCTGGCAAACAACTTTGCCCATATTTGGTGGATGTTGGTTGAATTTTCTTTTATTTCATTCTTTATGTAGTAGGCAAATGGCCTACTCCTTACAACATTTGGAAATTTAAATTACATGGCCACACTAGAGGTCAATATTCTCAACTTATTTTGAGTGGAGGTAGGCTTGAGAAGCCAAAATACAAGCTAAAATCTCATAGTGCCATGTGCCATTATTTCATTAAAAAAAAAAAGTCCACAAGTACTATGCATAGTCACCACACATTGAAATGTTAACTAAGAAAACAGATTCAGACCACCAAATTCAACAAGTTCATTGGTCATAACATTTTTTTTTGCACACTTACACACTAGCCTACTCAACACCCTCTACATATTAGTACAATAATACTATATAATATGAACCCCAATCAATGAAATATTAACAATAATAATAGTTAGTGCGGCCTATGTTGTTGGTAGTAGTGTGAACATAATTATGTAATTGCTCCAAGAGTGAACATGTTTAGGAATTGATCTCCCATTTTCCAAATAGGAGATTTTTAAAGTTGGATTCATATTAAGGTGGTAAAGGGAATAGACTAAGAAGAAAAAAAAAATCTTAACTCTATCCCATTCACACAAAAGGAGAAAATTGATTGAAAAAATGATTTGACAAGTGATTTGTCATTGGGGTTAAAGAGGAGTAAATGCTTTGAAATATAGTATTGTTAAGAATAAATATTTTTAATTTTTAAAGGTTTGGCTTCAAGTTAGGGTGGAGTAAGAAGGTTAAATTGATTACTTGACTTCAAAAGATTAAAGTATCCTCTCTATTATTTAGGTTTCATTAAATTTTCCATCCTAAGTCCAAATTGTTCAATGTAGGGTTACATTAATTTGATTGTAATTTTTTTTTGTCTACCCATTGTGTGAGCAACACTCTCCAATCGAAAGAGTGCTTGATGAAACAAAAATACCTTTACTTTCCTTTGGTGTGAATCTAGGATTGGAGTCTAAATATTAAAAGCAAGATTTTGAATTTGAAATCATGATCATACCAATGTTGGGTGGATATCAAATCGCCACCTAATTTTCAACCTAGTTTTTAACCTAGTTCTTGTAATGAAAATTAGTTGACATAGTTACATGTGAGAACTTGATTGAGAATCAACTTCCAATTTTCACATGAACGAGAATCGGTCATGAGAATGAGTCCTAATTTTAAAAAAAATAAAATTGGATAGGTTATTTCAAAGAACCTTTATCTAATTTTCAGTCTATCAATTTAGGGTTTAGGTTTCCTAAACAACAACAGCCATCTAAAAAGAGGCGGAGGCATTGTTTAGGTTAGAGTTATTCTATAAAAATGAAGCATTTTACCTCACCATGATGTTTTTTTAGTCTTGTAGTGCATTTCTCTTATTGGTTGTTTTGTTCTCTTGTTTGGCTTCACATCGTGATTTTGTTCTTTTATTCATGCGTTATTTTTCGCATGTTATTACAGTGCTCTTTGGCATTGTTGTCGTGCTCCTCTCATGTTGCTATAGTTATTTTTGTTCTTCTTGTGTTGCTACCTTACTCTTCTTACACTACTACCTATGCTTTTCTCGCTTGTTACTTCACTTTTCTCGTGTTGCTATCTCATTCTTCTTGCATTACTGATGCCTATGTTTTTGTCATGTTGTTGCCTCATTCTTTTCACATTGTTGCATCGTTATTTTGGTGTTGTTACGTTGTTTTTTCAACATTGATGCGATGCTCCTTTCACATTATTATGACTTTTATTGTTCTTTTCGCATTATTGCTTCTACTTTTCTCGTGCTATTACTTCACTCTTTTCACATTGTTGTCTCTACTCTGCTCACATTGCTACCATGTTTTTCTTGCACTATTGTCTTTACTCTTTTCGCACTACTACTATGCTTTTCTTGCACTATTGTGTTTACTCTTTTCGCACTACTACTACGCTTTTCTTGCACTATTGTGTTTACTCTTTTCGCACTACTACTACGCTTTTCTTGCACTATTGTCTTTACTCTTCTCCTGCTATTACTTCACTTTTCTCGCACTATTACCTTTGCTCTTCTCACTTTGTTATTTCATTTTTCTCAAGTTCTTGCCTTTGTTTTTCTTGTGCTACTACCTTGTTTTTCTTACATTACTACCTTTGTTTTTCTTGCGTTGTTGCTTCATTCTTATCATGTTGTTGCCTCTGTTTTTCTTGTGTTACTACCTCGCTCTTTTAGAATTGTCACTCCTTACATTATTGTCAATTTTCAAGTACTTATTAACATAGCTCTTGATGTGTTCTTTTCACGTTGCTATTATTCTTGTTTCCCATGTTGGTATAGTACTTCCCCTCCCATGTGTAAGTTGGAGCTCAGGCACCAAGTTTTCGAACATCAAAGGTGATTTTTTTATTTTTTATTTTTTATTTTTTAGTTTTTGAATTTTTTTATGAACATTTTTTGTTGTTTGTTTTGATAATGTGCTAATTTTTTAATTCGTTTGTTTTGTTGTTTATTTTGATAATGTGCTAATATTTGTTTCCTATGTTTTTAAAATGTTATTATCATTTGGATCCATTGGTTGAATCTAAAAAGGGTGTTGTGGATCAAAGGGTTGAAGAGGATAGGAGTTTGGATATCTTTGAGATGACACCCAGTACAAGTGAGCCAACAATGAAATTGTTCAACAAAGAGCTTTTAATTTTTAAGATTATCAAGTGAATGTTAAAGACATCAAGTGCCCATTGTAGTGGTGGGAAAAACATGAGAACATGTTTCCTACAATTGATTTTTGTGCTAGACAAATCTTAAAAATAGTTGGATCTCAAATTGAAATAGAAAGAATATTTTCATTAGCTAGAATCCTTACTACTCTTAGGAAATGTCATTTGCAATAAAAGTTTTTGGGCAAATTGATCTTTGTCAACAAAAATTGACCCAATAGAATAAGTTGTAAATCCCCTTCTACATTAGTAGATTTAATTGAGACCGATCTTAATTTAGAAGAAGAGTTTGAAAAGCTTTTGAAAGGATGAAGTTGTGGAGTTGTAAAATTTTGAATAAGTTTATTTTACAAGTTTCCATATTTTAAAATAATTTTTATTTTAATTAATAAATAGAATTAGTTAATTATGAAATTAGATTTTAATTGTCGAACTCTTCACGAACCAAGTTGTGGGAACTGAATTTGAAAACTGACTATTATTATATATGCAAGAACCACCCTATTCGAGAACCGGATGAATTTGGAAAAATTAAAAATCTTGATAACCTGGTTGGTTCCCACCAGCCAAAAAAAAACATATATTAGAAAACCAATCAGGTTCTCATGACATGATGTAAGAACCAGAACCGCCAATTCTCACAAAATTTTGCAAACCACCCAACACTGGTTCATACCATGTCCAAATTTAAGTGATGATTTTAAGTGATGTCATTAGCAGGGGGTTCTGGTGCAGCCATCCATGCAATGCAATTCTCTAAGTTGCCTCGGCCATCAGAGGGAACTCTGTCACTCAAAAGAGTAGAATTGACTTTGAAGTTTAAACATGTTCCCCTTGCTATTTACACCAGGGAATGGACCCCTAGTGACTGACTGCAAGCCTGGCAGAATCAGCCATCAGGACCCATTCCCTGGAACAAGGCCAGCAGATGAGGAAATAGGAGGAAGTTCCAACCAAGGTAGAATGACAAAAATTGAAACAAAGGCCAAAAAATTGAGTTGAATGAAGAAAAGGCACAACTATCATAATACACCAATATTGAGATTGAGGTTCTAAACCTACCTTTTAGATGACCTATAAAAATGGCCATTCCAAATCACAAAATAACTTCCAGTTTGAATGAACGCACTTTAATATCATTGCATGTCCAATCACATTGTCAATTAATCACAACAAAAGAAATGCAAACTCACTTGAAATAAGCTACTTGCTCTAGTATTAAGTGATGTAGATTTCTCAATTCATAAACCCCTTCAGGACACAAACCCCATTGCCATGTTGAACTTATTACAAGTGGTTGGTTGTTTGTTGAGATGGAATGTTTTTGACATCCAGTTTGTGCTAACTTGATATCCTTCAAACTCTCCTTGTGTGTTTATAAATAAAGTTTTGTAGGGTTTTGATGTTATGAGAAACACACCCTATATTTACACCCTATTTACACTTTTGTTTACAGAAGAACTGATCAACTTAGAAGATTCTTCTGAGCGTTTCATTCTCTTCCTCACCACAACACAAAATATGAAAGTTCTCTCACCAGAACACCAAAACATGACATGCTCTCACCAACACTGCATACCAGTCTGTGTGTATAGCTTAAGCATATAATTGCCAATGCCATCCAATTAAACAAACACCTGCCCCACGGTTCATACCCGTCTTCAATTTCCAAACACCCAGAAGGGATGGTCTGTCTGTTTATCCATTTTTAAAATACCCATCTGCTCATGGTTCTTTGAAATTTTGATTTTAGAAAACCTGGACCCAACTGTTATGAGAAAAATCAAATACCCGCCTAACACTGGTCTGCACCCTAAACTCTAAACAGATGAACTCTGTTACGACATGAAAGAGTTGGATAGTGGATGAACAAAAAAGAAAATTTTTAAAAGGACAAATAAGCTAGAAAAAACAACGCTAGAAGGAGGGCTTGAACCTCCGACCTTGTGGTTAACAGCCACACGCTCTAACCAACTGAGCTATTCCAGCACGAACTCTTCACGTTCACAATCGGTTCCGAAGATTTTATTTGAATGTACTCTCGGTCCTGAACTCCTCAGACGTCCTAAACCCCTATTCAACGTCACCAGAAATCCCCCGCCCGTAAATATATAGTTAGCCTAAACCCTGAACCCTGAACCCTATTGACGCCAGATTCAGAATTCTGTTTTCTGGGCGCCGCCCAGTGAACAAAATTTGCTCATTGGTAAGCTCAGATATGACTCACCCAATCCTGGATTTCTTTTGTGCTGACCCATCCCTGGCCATGAAAGGTGCCATCTCACCATTTCTGTCCCACAACTGGATGACTATTTTAGGTTTTTAAAAACCTAATGACTACCTCTCAGTGTGCGATAGCAGATGAGTAAAATAGTCCAGATTTGGAGGAGAGTAATAAACAAAATTGCTAAACCTGACATTCAAGAGATCTGGAAGAATGTCATATGGAGAGGCCACTTATGGGCTTTTGTAATTTATCTTGAAACCAAAAGACCACTCAGTTGTATTTTTTGTCCATAAAAAAAGGGGGAACAATATTTCATTTCCTTTCAGAAGTCTGCCACAAGGTTTCTTTTGAAATTCTTCCAACACACAAAATGTCAATGAAACACTTTCCCAAAGGAAGGAATTTGAACCCACTTATCATGTTTCCAGTTTAGGTCATGAGAAGAGCAAAGGGAGATCAAAGAACAGTTCAGTAAGATTTGTCATTCAGTAAACAGTCTATCTCACTGTACATCATCACTGTCCAAGCCCAAGTTGCTGTGCAAATAAACACGTCGACAAATAGTAATTTTGAGTTTATAAGGGAAAAAGAGGTATGTGCTCATGACCACCATGGGTCCTCTCCTGTCCTGAAGTCAGTTTCTGACCATGGCGAGAACAACACTTTGCCGTCTGCAACATCTACATGGGCCAAAGCCAATGACTGCAAAAACAGAAAGCACACATGTTACATCTCTCATTGAGAGATCTCTAAACCAATACAAAAGTGAAAGAACATCAGATTGTGCAACACAGCACAAAATACATCATCCCATTGAGATCTCTGCACCACTGCAAATGCAATACTACTCTGTAGGGTTCTTGGTTGCACATTCCTGACCACTTCACATGCCATCAAATTCTGAAAATCAAAGGTGGGAACATTCAAGTGACTAACCTAATTGTGTCTGTATACAGTTTCAAAATCCATAAGCAACACCATAGGGGATAACATGGGGAGAGAGTAAGTACCAAGGGAGCAGGACCACGAACCACACGCCCCTGGTTACTGTACTGGGAACCATGGCATGGGCAGATGAACTTGTTCTCTGCTTTATTAAACGGCACCACACAGCCCAAATGTGTACAGACAGCATTCACACCATACGTTGCAAGCTGTCCATCATTCTCTACTACCAGATAAGTTGGGTCACCCTATATACCCAAACCACCCACACAACATATGGTCAGTCACAAGACTTCCAATCAATGTGATCCGAGGAAAAGCTGAACAAGGAAATGTTGTTGCGACTCAAAGCTGAAAAGAAGAAAATTGACATACTTTGAATGAGGCTTTCCTTATGACACTTCTTCTTCACTTGCATGACTTTTGAAACTCCCCCATGCACCAGCTTGAATGCTAGCTTAAACTGTACTCCTAATAATCAGCCAGTGTTGTTGGTGATTTTCTCTCACACAAGCATTCATATTGCACATGACAAGAGTTCCTTTACCTTGAGTCCCTGGGCCAGTGTGCGGTCACCAGGAGGATGTGATTGGAGCCACCCTTTTACAGTAATATCATTGCCCAAAGCATCTTTTGCAACCACACCCGCACCCTCACCTCCAGTGCTATCATTCCCCCCAAAAAGAAGAATCAGATCTATGGACTATCATTTCAAACACTACCTGCAAATGTCAAAAAATGAGATCCAAGCACATAAGTGTAAAGGAGAAGGTATGTACCTGGGAGGGACAAAGAAATATAAATAGGGACCAATAAGACCAGCAGATGGAAGGCTGATGGCTCCCAGGAGCAGCAAGTTCATCAAATTGCGCTTCCCCATGTCTGGTACACGATCAGCAGCCACTGCAGCCTGGCACACTGTCTGCCCTCCAACCTGCTGCTTTCTCTTCACCATATGGGCCTTTAGTGGTGCGAAGGTCAATGCTTGAGTTGATGCTCCAAACATCATCCCATTGTGGCATGATGAAATCTGCCACAAAAAACGAATATGCACCAAAAAACAAATGTTCTCAACAAGACCCCTAAATAAATTTGGAACACATACAGTTGGCAGGACAACATCCACTCAAACATAAAAATGAATGAATTCCGCAAGTTTCTGTTTGTTTCACAAACATGAACATCTTTGTGAAGAAGAAGAGCATTCCCCCTATGAAAACATAAATGAATTCTTTGGGAAGCTGGGCAAGGGTAGGGGGGGGGATTCTTGTCCCAAAGAAGCTTAGAAAGTATAGAATTGCGCAGCATAGCTTCTGGATTTTTGAATCAGGCAATGACTCTCTGCTTGTACAACAGCAATATAATTTCCAATGCAGCAGTTTCCAACTCCTACAAGTAAAATTCTCTGTGTGTCTCTCTGTGGCCTCCTTGACAACGTCCACCAAACTCAGCCACTAGCGATGGACAGTTAGTTTCACATAAAAATTCCATCTCGCGCAAAGAGCATGGCAAAAGCGAGACCTCATAATCCCCACACATCTAGGGCCTAGTGACAGAATCCTGGAACCCCCAGACACATCCCAGAATCCAGTTTTTAAAGGGAAGCAGGCTGCAGACGACGACAATGACAGCAGCAGCAGCAGCACAGAGAGAGTCTTTCTTGCACGAAGTCTTGAAGAAGTCTTGCAGGAAAGAAAGAAAGACAGACAGATGATGCTCTGTGATTCTCTCTCTAATGTAGGTACCAAACAAATCCCCTTGCCACTTTGTAGTGAAAGTGAAGTTGCTTTTTTTGTTTGTTGTTGTTGTTACCTTGGTGTTCAGGGTGAGCGAAGCTGCGACGCTCGTCAGGGCCGCCATTGCTGCTTATGCTTTTCTGCGGAACAAGAAGAAGAAGAAGAGGAAGCAGCGGAGTTGCGGGAGAAACAACAACAACAACAACAACAAAAGGGAAGAGCGGAATTGCGAGAAAGAAAACAAAAGACGCTATCCAAACGCTGGTGGTTCTGGAACGCTCGTCGCTTAACCGTCCATTTTCTTTCACCACCAGCATCTAGGCCGTTGGAATCTTCTTCTCTCCAGTCGACTGCTGCCATCTTTCTTTGTGCGAGAGCCTTTTTTTTAAAATTTATTGGCGAAATGTTATAAGGTAGCCAAAATGAGAAATTAAAAATTCGAAAATTCGAAAATTAAGTGATTTTGATTTTGGAGTTTCTCAATGGCCAGAAATGAGATTTTGTAAATTTTAAAATCAACGTAATTCTATATTGGTTTACATTGTGTGTATAGCAAAAAATTATAGAAGGATGATTAAAGATTTGTAGTTAATGTCTGATTTATAGCCAGATTTGGCTAAATCTTCCTAGGGATGATAGCCACTTTTTCTACATCTTCCTCTGGACGTCACTTTGACTACAAACAAAATTCCTAACAAAAATTCCTAACTGATGTGCACCCCCAAACTATGTATGTATACGTATGTGTATGTATGTATGTCCATATGTATGTACCTATGGATCTATGTGTATCAACGTTTTTTTGGGGTGCGAGGTTTCGCCTAAATCCCAAAAGAAAATATAAAAGGGAATACTCTGGTTCCATATTCCTAATTTTCTGAAACATAGCCAAATTTTGAAAAAATATAAATTGTTTTGCCATATTTGGACTTTGATTTTAGTTTGGTTGGAATTTTTTAACTAGTGTTTTCACTATTTAGACAAATTCTAAAAACCACCTATAACCATTTAATGCTAAATCCCTCTTGTTAGAATACATTCCATAAATCTAGAACTTTTTCCTTGGCCATGGGGTTCTAGGTTGTATCTATGTATCTATGTATGTACATATCTATTTATCTATCTATATATACTTGATATATCAATCCCAATGCCTACATATTTTGATTACTTGGCAGAGGAATTGAGGTGCAAACTTATCCTAATTGAATGCACTTGGTCGGAAGGGAGATGCACTTGGAGATTGCTTATAACTTGTCATTTGAAAAAATTTGTTTGAGGTCAATTTGTTGACACAAACAATAATGATGATGGTGAATTCAACTTGAAAATGGAAGAGAACATAACTAGAAGGAAAGACATTGAAAGGAAAGATAAACATAATTTAACTTCACTCAAATAATTGATATATGATGAAACCTTGGCAAGTTTTATTAAACAAAGCTAGGTTTATTAACCAAAGCACCTAGCAATGAGGAAAAGAAAAAACAAAAAAAGAGGACTCAAATCCAAACCAAAAGCACAAAAACCCAAAGTGGACAGTCACAAAGGTGTAAAGGAACAAATTATGTTTTAGACTCCCCAACCAGTTGCAAGAATCATATTACAAAAAAGGGGAAAGGACACTTGAAATAGTCGTAAGCTTAGAAGAACCCTCACCTAAAAACGTGCCTCAAAATAAAAATGGCATGTTTTTACAAGGTTAACAAAACCTTCTACCTATAGAAGGTACATAGAATTGCTAGAGGAGGACCATCAATGCCCTTTTTAATCATGCCAATTTAGCACATCAATGAAAAAACTTGTCCACTTGTTGGGGTAGGCACCCAAAACCTTTTATGGCAAAGGGAAGAAATGCATTCATCAAATGTTGATAGTGGTAAAAAATTTCATTCGCTTGAACCGCCATCATTGAAATCGGTTTATTTTTGAAATTTCAATTTTATACTCCTTTTGCTGAATTTATCAATAGAGATATCAACGTTTTGATTGAAGACATTCTATACAACTATACCAATGTGAACTCAATGACTTGTTCCAATATTAGGAGGCCTTTCAAAGCAACGAAGGAATTTCACCTTATCACATTACAAGCCTTCATCGATGTTTGATTGCCCCAACATTCAATTATACCATTAACAATCATACCTGTGGTGGAAGCTAAGTTTCCACATGAATACAATCTTGTTGACTCCCCCATTTATCGAAAAAACATGAAACGTTATTTTTGATTGTGAATAAGTTGTGTGATGTTACATTCTGCCATTCTTGATTTATAGTCCCTTCCCACGTTTTCTGTGATTCTTATTTTTGGTTTTCTTCTTGTAAAAATCCCATTCCATCCATGAGTCAAAAAGCCTCATTTTTTGCCCATCCCAATTTTCTACAAAGTCCTTCTAACAATTTTATATTGTCGTCATATGTCGAAGCTTGTGTTCTTACATTGACAGATTTGCTTTATTTGTCCTCATCTCCAATTTTTAAATATTATGTGATGCACCCCCAAACTCCTTGAAAGATTCAAATGCAAATCTCAAAATGAAAATGGCAGAAGAAGGAATTATGGTATGCTCCTTCGTTTGCAGCATTTTGAAAGTAAGAGGGGCATGCTAGAGCTCCGAGATGGGGACTGGGACGAATGAAAAATGGATCAATTATTTATATGGATCTGCACAAACCAAACAACAAGTTGGTTAATGCATAGTTGGAGCACTTTTGGTGCACAGATGAACCACGAGCATACACAGACTCACAAGAGTCACAAGACTTGCCACAGTTTAGACTTAGGGGAAGCCACCATCTTCCCCCTTATAATATTCTTTGTGATTTGCCACGGGGGTTGCACCCAAATGTCATTTTTCCTAGGACTCACAAATTAGGAATCTTGAAATTCTTGAAATTGAGATTCTTAGCACTTTGAAGGCCCATAATTTCTTGTGCAGACCTTCGATTGAGGTGAGTTTTAAAGCAAGGTTATAACCCTTGTCAAAATCTTTTCAATGATATGTGACATGTCACCTGAACGCACGTAATTCAGGGCGATTCAAATTGACATTTTGATTCTTGACCTTTCTTTCAGCCATAACTTGTGTTGTAAGTACTCAAATGGATCATGCAAGCCCATTTTAGACATCTACGTCTTAAAAAAATTTCAATGGTATAAAGAAGTCCTCAATCCAATGAGTTTTAACCCCTCGAAACACTCATAAGGATTCCAATTCCCAAAGTGAGAAGCCACTTGGGAGTATGTGGGTTCATTCCCTCACTCTTTTGCACTCCCGGGAGTGTGAATGTGACTCCTGGGTTGCATTCTTGGCCCACACCTTTCCATGTCCTTGCTTTGGTAGCGAGCACAAGGTTAAAGTTGTGACACTATCACAATTTAGGTGTTGGTGAATATGTTGATGATGAAGTGACAAAAACTAGTCCTTAAGATGTTTTTATAAAATATAGTTTTTACATAATTTCTTCACATTTCAATGTGCATTCACTTGATTGTTCCTTCTTGTGTATTACTTTTTACAATTATAATCTTATGTGTCAATGAAGCTTTGCATTTTTCGAAGCTTTTTAGTTTTTATTGTTGATTTGAAAAACTTCTAATTATGGGAATGTCAAAAAACATTCCTTCCTACTTATGAATGCTTCCCAAAATACATTTAAAAATATACTCCCAAAACTCTATGCACAGATCTTTGATCTAATAAATTTTATAGTCCTTGGTCTCTTGCCATGTTTATTTTTCTTATAACAACATCACAAATAAACAAATTATCAATATGGATGACAACCCAATGGAATTTGGTGCTATAGATGTTAGAATAAATATTATTTCTTGGAATGTTGAAATAATCAACAAAGTGTGGAATGTTCTATGATTCACATCAAACATTGATCCATATACTAATGTGTGCAAATTGGAAGATAATTATTCAAGCCACCAATTTTTTTAAAATAACCTTGTCGAAATAATTTCAATTTTTTTCCTTTGGTTCATTTCACAACATAGGATCCAATCTTTCAATAACAATTGAAATCACAATTTTTTTTTTACCATTGTGGCAAAAAATGGAAAATTGAAAGATGGCAGGTGCATTCATACGGCCAAAAGGCATCACCACATACTCAAAATGGTCATAACATGTACGAAATGCAATCTTCCATTTGTCACCTTCTTGAATGTGCACCAAGTTGTATGCACCATGCAAATTGATTTTAGTTTACACTTTGGCCTGACTTAATTGATCCAATAATCTTGATATCAAAGGTAGCAGGTATCGATTCTTGATGGTGAGTTGATTCAGTCAATGGTAATTTCAACACACATTCAAAGGGATCCATCCTTCTTCTTAACAAACATGATTGAGGCAATAGCTAGAGACTTAGAATGTTGAATGAAACCATTTTCGAGGTTTTCATCAATGTGTTATCGGAATGCTACAAGTTTATCTTGTGATAAGCTATAAATGCGTCCAAATGGAGGTCGCGCACCCTCTTCCAAATCAATTGTGCAATCATATGGTCAATGTTTTGGTAAGGTGTTAACATTCTTCTTTTCAAACACATCCTTGTAAACTTTGTATTGAGACATGATCTCATGTTGTTGTGGCCCAACATTTACTGTAGGAAACACATAAATAAAAAATACATCCCCTTTCTTTGTAGCATGCATCAATGCCCTCATTCCCAAAAATAATGACTTGGAAAATTTGGATTTTGTGCACTAACAAGGTTTTTGTGATTTGGCATGTGTTTAGTTTCATTCGATTCATCTTTGAGCACATGACATATAGGTTCATGTGTTTCACCAACCATGCTTGTGATAGTGGCCTCACAATCCAAAGGCTCTTGCTTGGGTGCTTCAAAATGGAGACTCCTTTTATGTCAATCCATTCGTGGATTATGCAAAATGAGCTAAGATAACCTAATGATGATTGAGTTCTTCAAAGATGAAATGACATTGAACATGACCTTGATAGAATGTGACTCGATGGTGATTTCCAACATCTTAGTCTCATGTGTCATAGGTCCTGAAGAGAAACTCTGGCCATCAATGATTTCAACTCCTACCAATGTGACTTTTTTCACCAAGACCAACTTATGTTGTTACACCAACTCCTTGTCAACAAAACACATAGATTCACCAAAATCAAACAATGCTTGAATCTTTATTATTGTGGACTTGTTACACTTGACCATGACTAATAACAAAAAACTAGGTGTTGGATATTAAAGCAAACTTAGACCATCCCCAACACATGATGTATCGAGGTCTAATCTCAAGTTCCCTACTGAAACTAAACGTCCTCATTTTTCGATTCTTTACATTTTGAGTTAATGAGAAAAGTGGCATGTGTTATATGTGGACTTCATTTCTTTGGACATTAACAAACAACATGACCTAGTCCTTCACAATATAAACAAATTTTGTTTATACATTATCATTGTTTCTCTTATTCAATGAAGGGCCTGAATTTTGTCTCATCAATTTGCATGGGATTGTCTTTTGTTGTTAATAGAACTAGTTGGGATGGCATGGGGATTGTGAAATTCTTTTGTATTAGCGATGGCTACCAACGCTTCTTTTGACGACGTTCAAAAATATGATTGTCACAATGAATAGCTTGCGCGATTACTTGACTAAAGGTTGTGGGATCTAACATGGTCAAAAATAAGTCTTTCACGTCACTACATAGCCCAAATTAAAACTAATTCATAAGTGTAGCCTCATCCCATGAAATGTCACATGTCAATTGCTTAAATTCAGATGCATATAGAGATGCAGGTCATGATCCTTGAAAAAGAATTTCAACTTGCTAATGGATGTGCATTCTTTATCTAAATCCCCAAAGGTTGTGAATTCTTCAAAAAATGCTTCATATTTGTTTAAAAGTGATGATTGTCATTCAAGTAATGGTGTAAACCAAGCTAATGTAATGCTTGATAATAGAATGCTGATGAATCCAACTTGGGCTGGTCCATCTAAATAATAATGAGGATGCAGTCGATTAACCAAGCACACCTAATTAATAAAACCTCAAAACTTTGAACTAATCCCATCAAACTTGTCAAGAAGACTAATTCAAGGCTCCTTTATTGGAATTTTGTTGTTGGAACATACCTTGATGATGTTGAAGCCTATTTGTTTTGGATATGCATGAAAAAGTCATGAAGAGATTGATTTTATTGTTGGACATGTTGAAGAATTACAAAAAATTCTTCCATGGATGTTACTATTTTTCTAAATGTAAACATATTCGTAAAGTTAAAAACAAAAACAAAAAATGAACAAAAGATGTAGGCCTAATGAAGGTAGTTTTTTCAAACTATCATAAGCACGAAAACAACCAAGTCTAAAAGATATCCTAAACCAAAACAAAAGCAAGGACAGGCCCAATCCCAAATTCACATTATAAAACAATAAAAATAAGAACAAGTGCAAGGTAAAAATTTAACCGTATTTTATTGCAAGAATGAAACAAGAATAGAACACAAGAAAAATGTACCCATAACTAGTGTTAAACAAACAAAAGAAAATAGGAAATTATACCCCTATTTATACCTATTGGGCACTTGGATGCAATCACAATCCAATGAGCCAAAAAGGGCGTTAAACCACAAAGAAAAATAGTCAAAATTGGATAAATATTTATATTTTGTCATTTAAAGCCATGGCAATCATGGAATTTTTTTTTTTTTTCATTCATATGAATGTCAAGGAATTCAAACCAAAAATTCATTGATGAAATTTTAAGTTTAAGTTTTGATTTAAAACCTCTAAAAGTGAACAAAAATGCATTAAATAAAAGTCAATTTTGCAAAGGATTATCAAAAGGACTCATGTAATTAAACACATTTGATGGGGAAAAATTTGAGAGGATAAAGATCTATTAATCACATTTTTAAAAGCACTCATACCCTAAAATATGTGGAATTCTAAAACTTTAAAAATTCAAAAAAACTTTTCAAAATTGATCCAGAATTTTAGAATTTCAAAAGTCCTTTGCCACACATAAATGGGTAAAATGTACATGATGTGTTAAGAAAAGTTGTAGTCTATTATACAAGAAAACATAAAAATGTAAAAAAAGAAAATTTGATTATGATTTGA
>Ga0116231_10006526_pt1 | contig 22162 bp, 14 predicted proteins | sample S1TSphgellanicum_2_FD_89695 | JGI IMG/M metagenome (GOLD analysis project Ga0116231, IMG submission 89695) | Host-associated microbial communities from peat moss isolated from Minnesota, USA - S1T2_Fd - Sphagnum magellanicum MG | ecosystem: Host-associated > Plants > Peat moss > Unclassified...
ATATATATATATATATATATATATATATATATATATATATACCTTTTTAGATTTTAATATTCAAAAGTCTTTTTACATTACTATAGTTTTGAATTTGTAATCATGGTTCAAAATATAATTATAGATGTGATTATAATGTAAGGCTTGATGCAAAGCAAATTGAGTTTTTATCATGTTATATGTCATATTTGGCCTCAAATTAGATATTCACTTTAAAAAACTATGTGAAAAATGCAGTATTAACCAATAGAAAACTGCCACATGGAAAATGTAGTCCTTAGAAAGGATTTTAACCTTGGTGCGATTAGCTTTTTTTTTCATGTTTTCGCTTTGGTGCTAGTTAGCTTTTGGCTTTAGCTTAGCCTTTTGGTGGAATCTGTTGGATTGCAATGGGAGAATTGTTTTATTGGTTGGTAAATAGGGTTTTATGCCTGTAGTTTCATGATGTGTTTACTTTTCACTTGTCACCATATTAATTTGGGGTGGTGGTTAGAGGAGGTTGTAAGGTTGTGGTCCATGGTATTCAAGCCACTTTGGATGCCCTTCATAATTGGGTGGTGTTTTAGATGATGTTATAAACACTTTCAATTCCATTTCACATAAGGCCATCTTTTAAAAGCTTGGGGTAGTGGGAGGCCAGTTGTCCCAAATTTTCCCTTTTGTTTGTTATTTTTATGGCTTTTAGGTTCTTTTGTTTTTTAGTCATCATTCTTTTTCAAGGGTTTTGTCTACCATTCTTTTGTTTGTGGGCACATACCGGGGCAATCCATTTATAAGGCTTCTTTTTGCACTTTATGTTGTTTTTTGCAGGTTTTCCTTGGCCAACAACACCCATATCCTTGGGCTCGTTTAGGTTGTTTCTTTCAATTTTAATCATTTTGCAATTGGTTTTCTATGGGCTTGTTTATTCAACCCCACAAATGTTTAGCATGGGCTCCTTCTGGCTTACCTTTTGGGTTCATCCCCCTTATCAAATTCTATTGCCCCTTGATGGTATTAGGATCATTGGTGTCCCCTTTGGCTTTGTTTTTTTCGGCTTTTCTTTTTTATAAAAGGTTCTACACAAGAATGTTCAACATGTAAACATGCTCTTAAAACTAAGGGATGTCTAAGTGGCTTTTGGTATCCTATTTCAATGTTTCACCGAAAGGTTTTCCTTTTTGTTTTGTTCTTTCTTCTCTTCTAAGTTTTTAGAATCAATTCATTGTTTTTTACTTAAACCTAATGGGAGTTTTTGAGAAACTTTTAAGTCCAAGTTCATTAGAGTGCTTTGATGCCCCATTAGTTTGTTAGCAAATGGTTTTCCCCATTTCAAATGGGGAAATAGGGTTGATTTCCTCCAAGGTCATTGCATCAACTACTTATTTGGGGAGTTGGGCTTTAATTGTTTTTATCATAGTTTCTAAGTTTTTGTTGGATTTTCACCCATTTTTTTAAGAGGCAATAGGTGCGAGCAATTCGAAGCCACTCTTTTTTCAGGCGCATTTCAGATCAATGTGAAAGTGTCTTCCCTTTGGGGTTATAATATGTGTGCGCCCTTTCGAATAATTAGTTGAGAAAGGTGTAGATTGCCTTCAGGAAATTATTGCACAGAATTACATGACCAGTTTTTTACTAACATCATTTTTAATTTACCATTAGGGGTGCTTAAAATCATGTGTGGGGTTAAGTGTTAACGTTTGGTTTTTAACCTATGCAGTCATTCTTTTTTTCCACTTGGCTTCAGGTGTTTCCAACATGTTGCACACTAGGTTGGCTCTTTCCCATCCTTTAGTCCTTGGGGTGTGACATTACATTTGTAGCAGGCGTTTGGACCCTATAGGAATCCACCTTCTTGGTTGCGATCATGGTGGGGAGAGGATGACCTTGCATGTTGTTATGTGAAATGCTTTTAAGGCCATTGTAAAAGACACAAAAATTCATGACTTGCAAGAGCAGACCCATGTCATTTTGCCCATTTCCTTGTAATCTTTGCACCTTCGAATTGACATTGTGTTATTAGTTCATGGTGTCCACAGATTGGTAGACGTTGTCATTGTCGACCTCATTTGAATTGATTTGGTTTTGTAGGCTATTTTTTTTTGTGGGGTTAATGTGATAATCACAACTTAAGTGAAGGACGGTCTTTATCATGATCGATTCCCAATATACATGTTTACTCTAATTGTAAAGGTTTTCAATTATTTACACCAGCAAGCGGACGAGTTTTTTCATCAATGTGCCAACATGGCGTGAGGAATGAAAGGCACCAAAAGCTCTCCTCTTCCAATTTTGCATGCATTTTTATAGATAGAAGGTGTTAGTGATGTTATGACATGAGTAAGCATTTTTTATTTTGAGACATGTAGTTGCCTTAGGTGAAGGTTCATCTAGGCTCGACGTCCTTTTAGGAGCACTTCCCCTTTCCTTATTTGCTATGCTTTTCAGGGCAAGAGAGGGTTCAAGGACTTGATGTTCCCTTTGTGGTCTGCCCTTATAGGTGGTTCATTTGTCTTTTTGGATGGGTTCCTTCCATTTTGTTCTGTGTATTCCCCCTTTTTTTTGGGTGCTTTGGTTATTTTATGATTGGTAGGGTTTCATCATCATGTTGCTCTTGATTGTGTGGAATGGCAAAACACAACTCCAGACCCAGGTTGATGTGATGATAAATCACAACTTTTCCTCCTGAATTCCTGGTTATGTGTTTAGCCGAACCTATTGACGTATAGTAATTTGGCTATTTCTAGCCAGCAAAAAAAAAAGGCCACTTGTAACTTGTGCCAAAGACTTGATCAGATGCACATTCACCAATACTTGGGCAGGCTGCCCGATTTTCCTTAGTGGTTGGAACTATGGACGGGCAGTGATCTAGCTAGCCCTTAGCATCTGGAAGTTGCTACTCCCCGCAAGGAGAATGGCTATCACTTAAAGAAGCTAAGATGTCATATCTCTATGGCCATATGTCTTTAGATTTTCTAAATTCCTTGATTGTGAAGCAACAAGTTACTTGCCAACTTGCAAGCGTCCAAATGAACCACCATGAACCAGCACTCTTGTGGATCCTTGACAAAAACCATCCTCTTGTTCATTGGCCTTGCCTACCAAGGCAAGGATATTGTTGTTTAGATTCATTATAGAGTATAATACTAGCTCAAGGGATTTTGGCCCCCCTAGGTAGTAGGTCTATTTTTATCCAAGGGTTTTTGAAAGATGATATTTTGGCTTGTGTTGAAACTTGAGATTAGTTATAGAGTTATGATATCTTGAAGGATTTTGGTTTTCTCTTAGAAGATTTGTTGAAGATTATATTTTTGCATGGTGAAATATTTGAATTTTCGTAATTTTTTCTTTTGCCTTAATATAGTTTTTAATGTAAATGGCAAGGCCATAGTGTGACAAACCCCTTGTTTTTTTTGGCTATTTGCCTCAATTGGCCACAATACTTGCCTCCTCTCATAAGTCATATCATTTGAGCCAATTGCTTGGACTATCAAGTGCATGATAGGTAAGGTAAACTTTTACATTGGCCACTTGAAAAGCCTCTACTCAAGTTCACTAGTGGTTATTTAAAAAAAAATTCCTTGGTTTCACAAAAGTGAACCTTTTTTTTTTTTTTTTGGCTGAAAACACACATTTTGCCATTAAAAAAAACCTTTAGTTTTTTTTCAAATTTTCTCTCCCAAAAGATCACAAAATAGTGCAAATTCATCACCAAGAAAACCATTTCTCTAGAGGTTCTAATATTTCATCTACTTTTTGTTAAAATACTAATTTTTTTTTTGACCTAATATTTTTCCCACTAGACAAATGAGAATTTTTGTTTTTGGGGGTTCAAATGCCAAATACAAATATTTTTCTGAAATTTACTGTAGTGACTAAGGCCCTTCTGTGATTTGAGATCTGTGCCCGAGGCCGGTAATGCAATCAGAAAACAATCCCAGGGTGAAAAAAGTTGATATTTCTGACACCCGAAAATTTACCCTGTCTGTGACAGCCTACGGGATCACCGGGTCGGGTGAATCTTTTGGAGGATACTTCCATGCTGGTGGGGTCCCGGCCCGGCCCGGCCGGCCCCGGACCCCGGCCCTTCGTCCGTGCCCGTCACACCCGCGCCGTTGTGGGACCCGGCCGGCCGCGTGCCCCGTCCACCCCACGTTTGCCTTGTTCGTCTTCTTCGCTTGCTCTCCTCTTCTTCGCACAACGCTGCCGCCGCATTGCTCCCATCTCTTCTTTTGCGAGAAAGAGTTGCTGATCGTTGCTTGCTTGCTTGCAACTTGCTTCTCTGCTCTGCTCTCATATCTGTTTGATTCTCTTTACTTCTTGTCACTTTCTGTTTTGTCTGTCTTCCGTATTGTAGAGCTTTTTTTTTTGCTTCGGCTTATTACCCACTAGTGGCCGTTTCTTGAGGTCTCTGGCAAGGTTTTTGGGGTTGGAGCAATCTTGCGTTCTTTCACGGAGGCTTCGTTTTTTCGAAAGAAATTCCTCCTTTTAGTAGCTTCGATTTTCTTCTTGCCGTTGGATCTTGCTTACACACACTGAGTTGGGGGCAGCTGAAGAAAGTGAGTGGGATTTGCTTGCCGTTTTCATTTCTGGTTTTGCTCTTTGCATTAATTCAAAGGAGTGTGAGCGTGTTGTAAATATTCAATTTCTGCGAGGACGGTCGACGAATCGTGTGTGTCGGTTCAAAAGGCGGCAGTTGTATTTTTTTTGCGGGATGGGAAAAAGATCAGGGATGTCAAGCTCGTGGTTCGAGATTGCTCCTTCTCAGATGATTACCGTGGAGAGGAGGTGCTCACCGAAGCAGAGGACTCTAGGGACTATTCTAGAGAGAGTATCAGCCATGGGGCTTTGGTTGGAAGCTGCTCCACCTCAGATCATCACGGTGGAAAGAATATGTTCACCAAGACCGAGAACTCTTGACACCATAGCCGAGGAGAGCATGACCATGGTTGCAAGTCACCTAGCTTCTTCAACTGAGACTGCAGATAACGTCTTGAGACCTATGAGCTTCAACTGGGAGAGCACAAGGAACTCGAGACTGGCATCAGATTTTGTGGCATGCAATTGATGATGAATTCGCTATAGGATTACTGAAACTAGATTTCTCTTTGTTGATCCGATCAAATCTTATAGAGAGCGCTCAGATGTTGTAAGCATCCTTGACGTCGTGAAGGAGCGATTCGGATCCAAAAAGGATTTGATCAAAGCCTGTCTCACGTACAGACCGCAGGTTGGAATGCCACTCTTTTACCATCTTCCTGTTGAGCAGTAACCATACTAAATGCAAGGAAAAGGTTCTGAAGATCTGTTTGCAGCTTTTCTGTGGAAGTTGATTGTGCTATTGCATCTAGGAACTTGTGGAGATGTATCATAGACATACTGGTGGTGCTTCTTAGTTATCACTTTGTATTTTACATGCTGAGTAACAGAGCTCCAGCGCTCCTCTCTGAAATAGATCTTCTTCTTCACATTTGCAATCAAAGAGAGTGTCTGAATCCAAAGCTTCTTTTTTCTTATCATGCCATCTCCTAGCTTTTTCATTTTTGGTTTAAACCTTCGCATTTCCTCAACAATCCCAAGCTTGTATGAAATGGAAAATGGAAGCAGAAATTCCTCAAAAATCCAGAGCTTATATGAGATGGAAAAAAAATAGAAACCAATTCTTCAAACAATCCAGAGCTTGTATGAGATTGATTGAAATGGGATCTAATTTCCTCCATTTCATTCAAGCTTGGATTGTTAAGAAATTGCTCCATTTTTGGAAGAAATGGGGTCTAATTTCCTCCATTTCATATGAGCTTGGATTGTTGAAGAATCTCAAAGTTCAATTTTGATTGAAATGGGATCTAATTTCCTCCATTTCATATGAGCTTGGATTGTTGAAGAATCTCAAAGTTCAATTTTGATTGAAATGGGATCTAATTTCCTCCATTTCATTCAAGATTGGATTGTTAAGGAATTGCTCCATTTTTTGGAAGAAATGGGGTCTAATTTCCTCCATTTCATATGAGCTTGGATTGTTGAAGAATCTCAAAGTTCAATTTTGATTGAAATGGGATCTGATTCCTTCCATTTCTTACAATCTTGGATTGTTAAGGAATTGCTCCATTTTTGGAAGAAATGGGGTCTAATTTCCTCCATTTCATATTATGAGCTTGGATGGATTGTTGAAGAATCACTCCATTTCGATCAACATGGGATTGGATTTGCTCCATTTCCTACAAGCTTGGATTGTTGAGGATTGCTCCATTTCGATAGAAATATCTAGACCTTTCCATTTGAAAGAAAGCCTTCTAATCAGGTAATAAGCTCACATTTTATACTTCCATGTTGTCCCAATGTTTTGTGCACCATTACTACTCTCATATGTTGCTCATGTCCAATCCCATGCTCATGTTCCGAAACCCACCATCTTGTTCTTGCATGCACATGGATTTTTTCATTCTTTGTTTCAACTACTCCTAATTTATTTTTTTTGGATTGTGCACCCAACTTCATCAAATTGTTCTTATTGGTGCCGCACCCAAAAATGCCTAATTAGATTAGAATTTATACGTAATAACATATATTCTAAGGTAAAGATTGGATAAATATGTGCACCATGACAAAGAAGGGGTGTGTCACAGTGTGGCCTCGTCATTTACATTAAAAAGTATCTTAAGGCAAAAATGAAAACTCAAATATTTCACCATGCAAAAATATAATCTTCAAAAAATCCTCTAAGAGAAACCAAAATCCTTCAAGAAATTATAATTCTATAACTAATCTCAAGTTTCAACACAAGCCAAAAATATCATCTTTCAAAAATCCTCATATAAAAATAGACCTCCTACCTAGGGGCAAAAATCCCTTAAGTTACTATACTCTATAATGAATCTAAACACAATATCCTTGCCTTGGTAGGCAAGGCCTTAAAGGAGTTTACTTATGAGCCCTATTACATTGCAATTTTTGATCTAAGGACTTATTTTGGACTCATCCATGTATTAGGTGGATAATAAGTTTTAAGTTAATTAGTATGGGTTAAGAAAACACTAGGCACAATTGAAACTCAATTAACTTAACTTAATTTTATATGCACTTAATTTTAGGGGTTAATGGAGGGGGGGGGGTAATGGAGGAAAGTAGAGGATCCCAAATAATGTTCAAGTTCATCCACAAAAAGATGGATTATTTGAAAAAATAAGTACCCTCAATTATTAAAATGGTGACAAACCATGGAGCCAATGAGAAGAAGGCTCGGGGGGCTTAGTTTTGTTTCTTTTAGGTTTTTTGGGGGTAGGGGTGGAGCGGGTTGAGTTTTTTGTTGGGTCTGTTTCCAAAATGTGTTCCCATCAAGTTTTCAATCTGTTCTTGTCAGGTTCTCAAAATGTTCCCCAAGTTCCCAATGTGTTCCCTAAGACATTCACCGTAGCACCTCATTTTTTTTTGGGTTCTGATGTTGTTTGGCCAAGGAAATTCCATGTATAGACCAGGAAGAGGGCTGGTCATGTGCAAAGGGTGCTTCTATTTTGGGGAAGGAATCATATTTAGGCTTCTATGTTGGGGAGTGTCCCATGTTCCAAGAATATTGGTGATGAGCCAATAAAATGGCCCTTTCCTTAGGGGAAAAAAAGAAGAAGTGGCGCACCTCCTCCCTAACTAATAGAAGAATAAGTACCCCATAGTTATATGATCTCAAAGTTTAATGAATGGTAAATGCTGGTGAAGTTTACATGAAAAATGCAATTAATAATCCACTCTCTTCCAGTATTTAAGAGGTTGTCAGGGTTTTTTATGTGGCCAATTTTCATATCTTAGCGAGATTTTTTTCAAACAGAAAACAAATCAAGAATGTTATTTTTGAGCCTTTTTTCACCATTTTTCTATTAAAAAAAGAGATTTGTTGTTAATGACACTACTTCATGAATTTGAAAAACGAAAACCATGTTTTTTTTTCTTTGAATTTATTTTTTGTGAAAATTTCAACAGTTTTCACAAATAATATAATTAGTATTGAAATTGTCAAGGTACTATGGTAATATTGCAAAAAAAACAATTTCTTAATGGGGGGATATAGTAGGTATTCCCCACTACTAGTAATAAGTTTATAACATGTACACAAGGATTTGTGAAATGCCCATGTGCAAGGCAAGTGAATATGCCAAAAATTATGAAGAGTAATTTCCCATTGTAGAGGTTTGAAGGTCATCTCATTTACTATGCAGTGTAAGAGCATCTCCAGCCGTGCTCAATATGCAACCCTGCAAAAATGTTTTTCACATCCAAGTTTAGTTATTTAATTTTTTGCAACCCCGCCCACAAAACTTAAACTGGGATAGCAAATGGGTGGGGAACTACTAATAGCAAACCACCTGGGCCAATCATTATGATAGGCCAATCAGAAACACCGATTGCAAATGCACAGCATTGCAGCGCCTTTTACTAGCCAAGGCAAACTTCGTAATTATGCTGCACCAAAACAATTTCCCTGAGCTAAACTGGCATGTTTTGACTTTTTTTCATCCAATTTTACTGTGGAGGATCACATATGGAGCACTGCTAGAAATGCTCTAATACCCTGTAACCATGGCATTACCTTGCAAATATAATTGATGTTGCCTGTGTTTTTCCTTTGGCAAAAAATCTGCCCTTTCAGTGAGGGGCGGGAGAGGGGGTTTAGGTTCAGGTTCTTATGACTTGGAACTAAACCAACACTCTCTATACGAGGAATGGGCACAATAATTGAACTATGGAACCAACGTTTTGGTAGAATTGAGAATTGCAAGGGAAATCTTGAAAAGACTTGAACACAAGTTCAAATTTTTTGAAGTAACCAAGCTGATTGTTTTTGCAAAGTTGATTATTATTGTAGTACCTTCACCATTTCTGCATAAATTAAATCATTTTATTTTTTTGTTGAAATTTTGAAAAATTATTCATTATTTGTGCTAAAATTTTAATAAATTAAAAAAATTCAACCGTTAAGATTTGAATCATAGATCTTCAATGATAGTGACTTAAAATTGAAACAAATCTAAACACACTAAATTGCTCCATAACATTGACAAAATTTTGTCTATTATTTTGTATATTTATTACTTGTCGAAAATTTCAAAATTAAAAAACCAGCTGTTGAGGTTAAGATTTCAAATTTAAATAGTTATTCGACAATTTGTTGCTGAAATGATAAAGGTACTATGATGAGCTGAACTTTATAGGTAATGGATTAGTTGTAAAATTTCATACCTATACAAATCCTAGTTTTAATTTGTCTTAAAACTCTGTATCTATACAATATTCAGTCACGGAGAGTGTGGAATGTGTACATGAAACTGGACTTGATTTTTGAACCAAACTTGATGAATTCTTGAACTTGTTCAAAAGGGTTGAGAAATTTGAAGAACTGGGCTCAAACTTGCACTCAGAAGCAACTAGCAAATTGTTACAAGTGTAAAGTGAAAAAGCGACTAGAGGTTTTATTAAAAAGGAAGAACTGACCAACATCACACTAAGCTTGTTACACATAAGATAAAGGACTGAACCTGCTGATTCTGCACATTTTCAGGCATTGCTATTTTTTTTCCAGAAACTGTCACAGTGGCAGATTCTGCCTTCTCCTACCTACCTGGACGATGTTAGGACCTACCTAAGCAGAACATTTAGTCCTTTATGCCAGGGAGCCAGTACTGTGTGCCAGTTATGGTTCCCAGTTCGCCAAATGGCTCGCCCTACTGGGCTTGCCTTTCAGCTCAGTAGGAGCCATAACTGGCACCCAGTGCTGGCTCACTAGTTGCGTAAAGGGTCTGTATTTGTCGATTCTAGAGGGTTTCAGGCAGTCTAATTGCAGAATCGGCTCTGGTAGCCATTTCCGAAAAAACCCGTCGACAACTACCGGAATAATAAAAGGTCCCCCCAAACCGGTTACCGGGAAGTGCGAGCGACCGGTAGGCGAAGGCAACGGCAGGAGGGGACCGGCTGAGAACTGGGCGAGCCATTTGGCGAACTGGGAACCATAACTGGCACCCAGTACTGGCTGACTAGTGCGTAAAGGGTCTGTATTTGTCGATTCTAGAGGGTTTCGGGCAGTCTTAATTTGCAGAATCGGCTCTCGTAGCCGTTTCCGAAAAAACCCGTCGACAACTACCGGAATAATAAAAGATCTCCCCAAACCGGTTACCGGGAAGTGCGAGCGACCGGTAGGCGAAGGCAACGGCAAGAGGGGACCGGCTGAGAACGTTCCCGGTGACTCGAAACCGGCGGCTGATGCGCACTGCCGTCTGGTAGAATGCCGTGGGAGGAGAACCCGAGAGACGAGAAGCAAAAGACGAAGAGGCGGCGTAGCCGCAAACAAAATCTCCAATACAAAACTCGCAGTCCCGGTCGGATCATCGTCGAAGAATTACAACTCGTTGCTTGAATAGAATTTTGTTTGATAGATTTCTAATCATCACCGGAATTCTTTGATGCGTACAAATTTTCTCGAGAGCACGCCGTTACTTACTTACAGGTGAGTGAAGAAGGAGGGAAGGGTTCAGGATTCGTTTTTCCCAGACATGCAGACAGGGTTAGGATGCATGCTCGATATGGGAGGAGAAGAGGATTGGTTTCTGGCATTCGAGGTTGTTGAATCAAGCCGTTATCGTTTGGAATGTCGGGTTTAGGATACTACCGTATGTGATCTTGGAACCTGATTGTCATTCCTCTAATTCTGTGTCCAGAGATTTCAGGTATGGCTGGAGATCATGGCAATGTGCATGTGGTGGATTCCAAGCGTGCTTGGGACTCCAAGATTGACGAGGCCCAGTCTACAGGAAAAGTTGTAAGTGTTTTCTGATCCTTCACTCACGAAGATCATGTGCTCATTTCTGAGTGCAGATTCAATTCTCACAAAGCAAGCTACTGCCGTCACAAATGCTTGTGAGTAAAGTCAGATGTCTCTGACACTGGAACGACAAGCCATGGTTATGAATTGAACAGGTTGTGGTGGATTTCACGGCCACCTGGTGTGGACCCTGCCGCCTCATGTCCCCGATTTTCACCGAACTGAGCAAGAAATATCCATCCCTCATCTTTCTCAAGGTGGACGTCGATGAAGTGCCAGTAAGTTTCTATGGCTTTCCACTATTATTGTCCTTGCAGTTGGTGTTTGAGAACACATGAAAATTTAGGGTTTCTTAGCTCTCTTTGTGATGACTACCCGGAGATTTGGGACATGAACTTGTGATGTGTTTCCTTGGGAGGATGATTTTTCTTGCTTAGTGTAAAAGATAATAGAAGCAGTTATGGATGTGGGAGAAAAGAACCGTGAATTCATTGAAGAAAAAGTAATATTGTATTGCAGAAGGGTAGCTGTTTTTGGCATTCCTGGTTGGTTTTACTTGTCCTTTGTGGACTAGGGCGGGAATGCCTGAAAATGCTGCCCTTCTACTGCATAAAGACCTGCCTATTGTGTCAGTATCCCAGCTTGTCCCTTGACGAGGACAGCTTATGTCATGGAAGCCGCTTGTGGGATATTACCACGCCTGACAATCACTCTTAAACTACAAAAGGAACTATCAGGCAGGTCTTTATGAATCTGGAAGGAATTTGGACTACTGGATTTGTGCAGGATGTAACATCAGAGTGGGAAATTCGTGCAATGCCGACATTCTTGTTCATCAAAGATGGCAAGCAGATCGACAAGATTGTTGGTGCAAACAAAGATGAGCTGGAGAAGAAAGTGCAGTATTATGCTTCACTAAGCAAATCACTAAGTACTGCTTGACCCCAAGAGGATGGATGTGTGCAGATGTTATGCTGTTGAAAAGAATCATTCTGTTTGGGGAGCTGGGGTGAGGATTATAGATATATTCTAAGAGTTTTGTGTTTCGTTTCAAAGTATAGTGACTACTAGTAAGACAAAGTTGAGTAAGAAATCCGTTTTCTACACTACTCACTATGCGGTTCTTATCTCTTGCTCTTTCTAATCCTTTTCTCGTTGCATGTATATCTGTTGTATATTTCCAGGTCTGTGAACCTGAATGACAGTATACCTACTCCTTGGATTTGCTGTACCATTTGTTGAGGAGAATTTTTTGATTGCATTGCTAGATGTTAGGTCAATGGCTACTCTGGTCAGGTCCTCAATACTGCTATCATCATGTTGTGCTTTGACAATGTGGAATGGAGTTGTGGGAACTTTTCTACACGACAGTCTTATGGCACACAAACTTGTTTTTGCCACCTACATTGTGCACCCTATAGGTTCGCTTTCTTTTGCTGTCCACATTGAGCAACCTTAAATACACTTATCTTTCCCTTGACCACCTACATTGTGCATTACTGGCAGTGGTTATCTCCTGCAGATGAGTTGGCATGGTACCAATTGGAGCTACAAGGCAGCATGGGGACAAATATTGCAAAATTTGTAGAACATCATAGCCTGAGTAATTGGAGCCAGACATGTGAAAATGTATCAGGCACTTGCATGATTCATCCCACCCTGTATTTCAGTATGGTTGATAAGTCAACTCAGTCTCATGGAATTCTCAACCTGATGTCAGAGCCTATTACTAAGTGGTATAATGCAATAGCAGACATGAACATCTTACCTGATCATGGTTGCCAAATTCACCACAAGGTTGATGTTGTTACTTGCTCACAAAGGTCTGGGCCATTCCAATGATGCTGGTGTGTGCCAAGCTGTGCTCTCCATGATGCTATGCTGAATGCTCTGACACAGCACCTGAAAATTGTGCAACCTGTGAAAAAAAGACACGGAAGTAAGAAGTGTTGAAACTTTGTACACAAATTTTGGCTCCTGAGAGGCTGATGGGCACAGTTCCAATCATAACAAGACACGATCATGCTTACCCTAGCCTGTGTGATAAAGTTTCTAAGCTGTCAACAAACAAGCAACAGGCACCAAAAACAAAAAAAATGGTTCCTGCCACAATGTTGTACCATGCACATACTCACTCAAGCTATGGGAAACACTATCTCATAGCATAGCAACCAAGATTTCTAAGCCTCCACTCTCTTCTTGCTGATTGTCATCCCAATTGCATTTCTTGATGAACGCCGTCCTAATTGCATCGCCTACATCTTGACTCTCCTCTTAAAAGTTCTTCTTGTGTTTTGTTGTTTATCACAGAACTCCTGCTTTCCTTCCTTAGCAGTTGACTTATTCTTCACTAACACACTCAATGAGTTTCACATGCACCTTAGCAAGACCAGCACAGAAAAAGAATACCAGAGTGACAAATATGTGCAGCACCTTATCTAGAGTGTACTTCATGGGACCCACCCTTTTGTCTCACCACCAGTCACCTTTTAACTCATATTTGGGAAGTGTAGAGAATGACAAAACCTCTGTTCCTCCTGCACTTCTGGTATAATTGAGCACCAGACTTCGTAAGCATCATCAGAGTACAGTATTGCTCAGAACCTCTCTACCTGCACCAGCTGCATCAATATTTGACATCATCCAGTTTTAGTGTCCAGGCTGTGATGGGCTGCCTCTTGGTGTACCATCGTTCTTCTTCAACTACTTGCTTCGCTTGAAGTCTGCCCCAGTGGAGGTGAGTACCTAATTCTCCACCAGCCCAACACTTGGTCAAACTGCACTAACCCGGGACCATCTGCACCGAACATGAGCAAAGTTTCCTAGGAATATGAGGACCAATATTTTTTTCCAAACAAATGTACACAAGTTGGTACTATAATTTCCAATCAGAGGTGGATCTATATATCAGCAAGCAGTTCGATCTGCTGCCAATCAGCTAGTACCTTTCTTGAGCCTGATCAACCCTAGTAAGTCTGATCAGAGCTCATACACTTCCAGGACCCAAAGTTCCTGGCAGTCCGGCTCAAGTGAGAGAGTCTGGACCCTCTTTTTGTTCGAGAGTCGAAAGTAGGAATATTATTACTAAGAGCATTGAGAAATACCCATGACAGTTGTGAAATTCTTTTGTCTAAATGGAAAGGCACCTGCAGTTGTGCTTTTTCCGTATGAATTCACTGGTCACTCCTGGAGTGTAGCTGTCCATAATCCAGATGATCAATAACATATACGGTGTACATGAGAGGAATCCCGCATCTTGTGAGTCGATCAAGGTCTCTCATACTGGCAGTCGACCAATATGGATCAAAACTTTGCTTTGGCTGATCACACTCCAAGATCAAACGGCTGGCGGGATCATCCGCCGTGATCACGCAGGTAAGCGGCCGGGATTAGCACGGAGAAATCAGATCATGGCATGATTAATCTCAATTGAAATAGACTTGATGTTTCCTGACGTCCCCAGATGCGCCGACTCCTCCTTTCATGATGAGGAGCTGCTGCTGCTGCCACCTGCAGGTCTATGAATAATATTTCAGTTTAAAAGAAACACTTGTACAGATTTTAGAGATCATGGGAAGTCTGGTTCAGGTGCAGCAGAATCAATAATAACTGATCACAAAAAGTTAAGCGAATCCTCACATACGCAAAGCAAAGGTCTACCGAAAAACCAAATAAATATTTATTGTCATTTATTGGAACTTGCGCATGTACTAGAAAGAGCAAGCTCCATGTTCAAGGTGAACTGTGGACATCATGGCCACTATTCACGACATGCCATGAAGAACGCACCCATTAAAGAGATCGATTAAAATATAATATAATTATGCACAACTTGTTCGAGTTCGTTGGGTTGCCAGTCGCACTTCAACTTGCACATTTCTAGTGTACGTCTGAATAAGACCTGAAGTCATCAGCTTGCAAGTAGTCTAAGACATGCAGCCGCGGGTTTGCTGTTGTTCTAGCATGCAGAGTCGATCATGTCTTCTAGTACTTGCAACTCTCAGATCATGTCGAGATGATCTGAATATCACTGCAAAAATTAAGTAGCTGGAGCTGGATCAGAATATTCACCATCAATCTCAAACTAGTTAGCATACCAGCAGCTTTAATGGACAGCTTTGAACGTACTTGGTCTTACCTGATGTCTTTTGTCCGTGCGGAAATTCAATAGTCGATGTCAGTCATAGGTGCGAGAGGAATTTCTACTAGATCTAAGGAAAAGTAGAACTTGTAGATGACATAGAAATTATGTGCAGCAGTTTCAGAAGATCCGTTTGCTCCAGTTTCTCTACTCACCATTTACACACCTGCTTGGAGTCGATGTTTCCTAGTTTCCAGCAAAGATCTGAATGCAAGAAGAAGATCCAACTGGGGTTTGATGATTCCCCAACAGGAGTATCAATTGAAAGAGTTTATACCCTCTGCAATTTTAGGAGATTTTCGCTTACCGTGTGCATTGAATATGATCATGAATATCGGATCATGTCTGCCTGACTTTCAATCAACTTAAACTTAATTGGGTTTTGAGAAATACAGAGTTTTAGAAGAAAGATTGAAGTCTAAAGTGTCGAGGTTTACATGCAGGAGTAGCTGCTCAGCAGCAGGAAAGTATGCAATGAATCAAAGGATTTCTACTAGTGATTAAGCGCTAGCTAGATGCCAGGAGTTGGAATAATGGCTCCATCTCGGGTCAAGTCGAGTACAATCCACAAGCGTGGAGGTAGTGTTGAGATAATGAATATGAGAAGCAACGCCCGCACGGTTTCCATCTGGCCAAGTTTATGGAAACCTGTGGTCGTCTTCACCATGATTCTCTGGCTGACGCTGCGGTGGAGGAATGTAATGAGCCGTGAAGAGCGTACTATCAAACTCGAGTACGTTGTCAAGACCTCAACAGCCGCCGGGCCGGATCGACAACAACAACTAGCAGCAGCAGCAGCAGCAGCAGCAGCTGGTGGTGCAACAGCTGCTCAGTCCATCAAAATAAATGCTTCTTCAGAAGGTACCAATTTGAAGGAGATGCAGCCTGCAGCAGCTGCTTCCTCAGAAGCTCAACTGGCCGCTGCAACTACTTTACAAGGTCATTCAACAGCAGCTGAAGCTGTTGATGATCAGCTGGACGAGGGTTGTACTACAAATTGTTCTAAACTGCACGCGGGCGCAGCTGTTGTTGATCAGGTGCACGATGATGCCATCGCAACGAGTTCTTCTCCTGCGCTAGATCAGGCACCTCATGCAATGCACACAGAGGATGGCAGTTCAAAAATCTCTAAGGAGATTACAGATCAAGCAGCTCCAGCTGACATTCAGATGGAGGAGGATGGTACTGCGAATCGTTCTATGAATCTAGAAGCAGATACAATTGGGAATGAAGCTGGTGTCGATTTTACAAAGAGTAATTCGAAGCTACCCGCAGCAGCTGAACTACTGCAGACGGACGACGATACTGCGAAGCAAGGATTAACTGCAACGCACATGGAGAAAGATGCAGGTGGTGAAATGGATACTAAAAGGTTCATGCTTCAGGCCGGAGTAGTCGCAGTTCATGAGATGCTTGAGCACAGGGATGATACGGTCATCGAGACTACGAAGTTGCATGCTAGTGTCCAAGGTCTGATCCAGGAGATAAGAGCAGCAACAATGCGAGCGAATGGAGGGAATGCTGTCAAACCTCTGAGTGAAGCAGCCAAGAAGGAGTGGCACGACAGGAATCCGTGCGCGAGTCGAGAGAAGATGCCTTTGATGTACACGAGACGGAAGTTCGCGAAAGATGCAGATCCCAATCCTGCTTGGGAATTAGTCTTCCGAGAGTACGGGATTCTGCATCGGACTTGTACCAGCCGGATTCAGAACATGGAGTTTTACTTCGAGGAGAAGAATACTAGCACGGGTTGCAAGTTCATGTTGTGTGATCCTACAGCAGGATCAGGGCTTGGCAACAAAATCTTGCTGCAAACTTCGTGTTTTCTCTACGCGGTTCTCACTCAACGTGTCTTTCTTGTACCTGCTTCGACTTTTTTCTGCGATATCATGTGTGAACCTTTCGAGGGTTCGAGTTGGAGACTACCGGATCCGCACGTCCTTGGTCTTGGATCCGGGGGAAACTCTTCGTTTCAGTCAATGGATTCATTTCTAACAGCAGCTAAAGATGGCGGCGATGACGATCATGATCATAGCAAAGTCTCTGACATGATTTATGCGGTAGATCTGAGCGACAGAATGAAGTTTCAACCTGCAAACCGGTTCTACTGTCCCACGGAGCAGAGCTTGCTGCGCAACGTGACATGGGTGGGTCTCGTGGGTTGTCAGTACATCATTCCCAAGCTCTTTACGATTCCCACCTTCCGTCCCACGCTAGAATCGCTCTTTCCCACCAGAATGGTCCTTACGGACATCCTTCGAAGCTTGATGCTCCCCGTAGATACCATCTGGCGTGCCATCGAAGACGTTGACACGGTGCAACCAGAGCCGCAACCAGACCGGCGTGTGGGTGTTCAGATTCGCTATTTCCGCGGGGACTCTGAGAATCGTAGTGCACTGGAATCCCGCATCAAACAGTGCGCTTTCGAAAACGGTTTGCTTCCTCAACAGCACCTGCAGCTGGTGACCGCCGCCAATACTACAAACTCAGAATTCTCTTCCAAACGAAATCAATCACAGCTCGAAACTTCATCACCATCAAGCGTTGTCGCTGCTGCTGCTGCTGCGACAACAACGACGACGACTCCTCCACTTCGCACCCAAGTATTCATCGCTTCTCTCTACGACAGCTTCGAAAAGTCTCTCACCATGGACTACTTACAAAACCCACCAGCAAACGGCGAGAACGTGACCATAATGCAACTGAGTCGGAAATTCGAGCAAGGATTCACCATAGAAGAGGATGCACAAGCACTAGTGGAGGTGATTCTGCTCAGCTTCTCGGACGAAATCATCGTCACTCCCATGTCCACCTTCGGCGGCGTCGCTCATGCTTACGGTGCCTTGGTACCATGGTTTGCGCGGAAGGTGAAATGGTTTCACGAGAAACCAGAAGATGAAGAAGAGCCCACCGGCGTCCCTTGCGTCCGAGGACAAACCATCGACACTTGCCAGCACTTACCACAAAAGGCATTCGAGTGTCCAAATGATCCCGACTTCCATGGCACCTCCGTTGTAGCTGTCGCTCCCTACTTCAGAGATTGTCTTGTCGAGGACACTGCAAGCGGCATGCAACTCATCACCGGAATCTCGTCATCATCTGCTGCAACAACAACGACGACAACAACAACTTCTACTACTCCTACTACTCTTAGACTTTAAGTGTTGAATTCTGATGGATCCGGCTCGCTAATTAGCACAACAATCTGCTAATCCTGCTTGCTAATCATGTGTTTTTTCTTGTCTTACAGTGAACTAAATTACTTGTTAGTACTCTAATGAGAAATTAAAACTGCTAGATTAGTCTAATCTCTGTTCAACTAATCTTTGATTAATTAGTTTACATGTAAAAAAATCAGGGAAAGTTGAACAGAGATTAGACTAATTTTCTAGCATGCGCTAATTAATTGGCACCTTCTAATCTGCATGCATGTCTTGGATCTCTCTCTCGCCTTGAATCCTATTTATTTTTGGCTTTGAAAACAGAAAAAAGCTGCTAGCTTTAATTAGTTAACTAATTACTTCTACTAATTGGATTTCAAGAAGAAAGAATTTCAACCCCACCCCCAAAAAAAAAAAGGTTATTATTGTGTTCAGGTTAGTTGAATTTTAACTAATTACAAATTTTCACATGAGTTAATAGAGCCCTCACCATGCTAATAATTATGGGCACATACATGATTTTATCACTACTCGGACTTCAATGCTAATCCTGTGTTTTTCCTTCTTGCTATAAAACTTGGCTTTGTTATTAGTAGATTAATTAGTGTAATTGACTCCGAAAGTTTCCAAATAAATTTGCAAACCAAAACACTCACCTCGCTAATTAACCATGAGTGGTGTGTGTCACACTGCAGCCTTGCCATTTATATTAGAAAGTATCTTAAGGTAAAAGAAGAATTATGGAAACTCAAATATTTCACCATCTAAAAATATAATCTTCCAAAAAATCCTCTAAAAGAAACCAAAATCCTTCAATATATTATAACTCTATTATAACTAATCTCAATTTTCAACACAATCCAAAACATCAAAAATCCTCATATACAACTAAACCTATTTATTACCTAGCGTCCAAAATCCCTTAAGCTACTATACTTTATAATGAATCTAAACACAATATCCTTGCCTTGGTAGCCATGGCCAACAAATGAATCACATGGTTCAACCACACTAATTACCACAACCACATTAAAACCGTTTAACTAACTGAAATTTTATATTTTTCCCTAAATTCAGGAGAGCACTCTAACCTGAAACCCTGAACTAATCACACTAATTTAACCCACTAATTTCAAATTTTGGCACTAAAATCATAGCCATAATCACCAAAAATTACCAATTGAATCTCAATTTTCCAATTTCTTTAAATTGAACATTGAAGCAAAAGAAGCCCACCCGATTCATTCTTTATCCCAATTACAGGGCTAAATTAAACCTTAAATTGTCCATGCAAGCAACTAATTAGAGTGTTCTAATCCAAATATTCAAAGCTCATCATGTGCCACATGATGCATGTCTTTCTTGGGTATTAAAATTCTTAAGTTATCACAACCACAAGTTATCCAATTCTTCAAATCTTTTGATTCCAGACCGAGACATATTATTAATTCATCATAAAGTTTTGCAAAAACAAGGGTCATTGTAAAATTGTTCAACATATGTAGACTTGGTGTGGAATATTTCCAAATTCGAGCATTTTTTTTTCCATTGGTTTTTAGGGATGATACTACTACATACATTTTTCATTTGTTACATCATTTCATTCATTTCTGAAATTATCTAACCATTTTAAGTGTTTAAAAAGATCCAAGGCTCCCACATCTTCCCAAAGATTTCACACCAAATTTACAATATAGTTAGTTACATGTGCAAAATTGGCCTACTTAGATTTTAGGGCTTTTCCATAGATGGGACCAGAACTTTGTTTTGGGTGTGAAATTTAGCCAAAATGTGAAAAATAAAATTGAAACACTTGGAATATTCTGTTGAAGTATTAATTCCCTTTTCTCTCTCAAAAAAAATCACCAGATTTTGGGTAACACTATTTGGAAAAAAAATTAGACACATTTGGAGTCTGATTTTAGTTTGGTATCATTTTTTTAAACTAATTTGTTTACTACTTAGACATGCTAAATCCCTCTTGGGTTGCTAGCTAATGATGCAGCATCAGAAAGTTGGATGAGACACGAAGTCATTTGGGTATTTTCCAATTTCAATTTTGTGATATAAAAATTTTGCAAATTTATCCAAAAATATTTTACTGAAATTACTACTTGAATTTACACTGGGAAAAACATATTTCTCCAATATTTTCCCGGTTATTTGGTGGAAAAAACAACAAAATTTCTCCCTAAAAAACCATTAATAATCATCTTCTCAACCCACTTTTGGTTTACCAATCCAACTTGGGAGATGAGAAATCAAAAGATGGGGAACACTGGTTAATGCTCTAGAACCAATTATTGTGAGTAACTGGTTGGAGAACATTGGTTAATGGATGGAACTTAGTTAGACCCCACCATCTAATGTGGTTGGGGGACATTGGTTATGATCTAGAACCCATTACCACCCATGGGAACAACATGGGTCACCCTACTAAACTTGATGGCCCATTCCAAGGTGGAATGGGCCCTACTAGGCTCATTCCATAATACACTTTCCCACCCCCAAAAGATTTGTAATAGGGATTAGGTAGCTGGCAAGAAGGCCCTCATCATGGGGAATAATGAAGGTGTATCCAATAACCATTGCCCTCTTGCTAGTTAGCAGACATAATGAAACAACCTATAGATGGATGTATATCACTTTTCATCCAAAAACACAACATGAGATACAAGCATTTTTCAATATGCATAATCACAAAAAAAATTCTTAAGGATGCAAAACAAGCATAACCACACAATTCAAAGCATGGCACAAAAGGACAAGCTCATGCAAAATCATGCAAAGCAAAAAAAAAACAAGCCCAAACAACCCGTTGGTTGGCCAGACTTGGTCATTAGGGGAATTTAGCATCTCACATACAATACACCACAGGCATGGAGACCTAATCAAGAAGAGACAAGGTATCATATCCAAGAAGCAAAGGCAAGAGAAAATTCTTAATGCTTGTGCAATATGCTTATGCCATTTAAGTACCATTGATTTGGTCTTTTTGCTTGGATTGATTCTTTTTGTCAAATGAAAACATTGAAACACCACCATACACGAAAAAGAGAGTTCAACTTCAAAGAGTTACACCTATGTATGCCGTACACACATCAAGTCTTTGTTCCATACCTTAGTGAACCTAACAAAAGCTCTACACCCCTTGATCATGTTGACATTGCTTTAAAATGTACATAGAAATCCATTATATACACTTCAACTCGGTAAAGAATTCAAAGTGGCTTAATCCTTTGTAGCTCTAACCCGATGAATTATATTTTTGCATGTTCATCAACAATATGCTAACTACTCCCTTCAACTCCAAAAAAAGAATTGTCTTGTTTTCTAATGTTGTTTGGATCATGTTTTTTGAACACTTTCATGTCAAGATGCACTCAATTGGACTAGATTTCAATGCTTAATTTTGTATTCTAAAATTGATTGAATATGTTGGTTTTTACCTATAATTATTTTTTATTGAACATGTTGGTTTTGACCTATAATTATTTTTTCTTCAAAATAATTTTTGTGATTACATTGGAGTTTTTAATTTAGGTTCATGAGGAAGAAAATCAATTTTAGTACGTAGACTCCTCCACCACCCACATGTGTATCACACACGATGAATGAACGGAAATAGTCAAAACTTGAAAAAGTTGCAAAAGATACTTAGTACACAAGGAATCACAAGAAGCCGGTGTCCCTTGGGACTAGGTGAAGGTTCCCGGTTTAGAATTGGAGACCCCATTCCGAGTCTTGTTCTTTAAGAAAACAAAACCAGGTTCCCATTACGGGTTTTTCCACTTGTTCTTACTAAGTGGCACGGAAACTAGTGGTTCTTAATTCTTACCCACCATAGCTAGCGGGTACCCATACCCACACCACATCGGTTACAAGTTACAACCCCTAATGGTCTCTAGTAATAAAAATTCTGGAAAATTCCTAGCCATCCCATGTGCAAGGGGGGCGGGAGGGGGGGGGGGGGGGGGGGGTGGTTCCCCCCGGTTTTTTACCCTCCCCCCTAAAAAAATTTTTCTCCGGGGAAAACCCCCCCCCCCCCCCCCCCCACCGCCCCGCCCCTTCCCCTAC
>Ga0116231_10006527_pt1 | contig 22160 bp, 19 predicted proteins | sample S1TSphgellanicum_2_FD_89695 | JGI IMG/M metagenome (GOLD analysis project Ga0116231, IMG submission 89695) | Host-associated microbial communities from peat moss isolated from Minnesota, USA - S1T2_Fd - Sphagnum magellanicum MG | ecosystem: Host-associated > Plants > Peat moss > Unclassified...
CTGCTTGACCTATTTCAACATGTTGACGTTGTTGCTTTGACAGAAACACATCACTTCCCGGGCGATACATTCCCGGTCTTACCGGGGTTCTACTGTTTTGATGTTGCCAGGCCTGTGACTCCATAGGGTGTCAGTCGAAAGCACAGTGGAGGCATTGTGGTACTAGTCAGGGAAACATGGGCAAATAGTACTATTGTTTGGAAGATTGCAAGGGATGGGACTAGGATTTGGTTGCGCTTGGGCAATGCTTTCCAAAGGCCTTTGTTCCTGTGCATAATATATGCTGCTCCACAAGGCTTGCCATATGCGGACAATAGCTTATTTGAACACATATGCCAAGAGGTTGGAAAAGCCATGAGCTTAGGCAATGTGTTTCTTACTGGGGATGCAAGGACAAGCACAAACACTGACTTCATTTATTACAGTCAACTAGCAGATGTGCTACTGGTGCCACAAGCCATTAAGGACACCCTGCCCAACGATATGCTGGAGCGCCAGAACTACGACACTGTCACAGTTGGCTGGCATCGTGAGTTCCTGGATTTTTGCAGAACTACTGGGCTATTCATCCTCAATGGCTGCACACCAGGAGACATATCGGGGGAGTACACATGCCTATCCAATAAAGGTTTTAGCACTGTGGACTATTTTTTTACGACAGTTGACCAATTAGAGGGTGTCAAGCGCTTAGAAGTTAACTGCGATGAAAAGTATTCAGGTCACAAAAATGCACACTCTGATCATAGACCATTAGTACTTACAATCACACAGTAGTGGCAACCCCCTCCTGTTCAACAAAAGGCAATCAAACACCTACCACGTTTCAAATATGACACTGCCAAAACAACCGAGTTTAGCAGGAATGTATAGCATAACATCGGTGTCTGGGCAAGCCCAGATGTACTTGATGCATTTGACGTATAAATAATAATCAATCTGTTATAACAGTGCATCACACAATCTGTAGAAAAAGTGTTTGGAAATAGACAAGTGGCCTTAGGAAAAGCAATAAAGCATAGCCACAAACCTTGGTTTGACATAGAATGTCACCAGACCAAAAGCCAATTTGCTAAATTGTCACATGCGCACCTAGATAGGCAGGTCAGACTTAAACAAATGAAACAATTATACAAAAGGAAAAAACGTGCTTATGATGTGCTTAAGGCTAAACAACTATGTGGTTTAGTGAAGGCGGATCCTGCAACATTCTGGAAGCAGTACCGCAAGCACGCTGAGGGTGTCAATGGCATCACCAGCGAAGCATTCAGGGATGGCTTCCAACAACTATTCCAGTCTTCCGCGGCATTAGCCACAGCAAGAACTGTGACAGGTGCTGCTATTCAAGCCCAGGTGGTCTCCTTTCCACCCAATGGTATTGATTGCGAACATTTGAATGTTGACATCACATTAGTTGAAGTATAGCAAGCGTTCAAAAAGCTAAAATGACACAAAACTGTAAGCATTGATGGCATCAAACCAAAGTTCCTTTTGGATGCGGCTATTGCCTTGCAACAACCACTATTGATTGTTTTTAACAAAATTCTGCACGAGGGCTATTGTGAATCACTCTCTGTTGGGATCGTACATGCATTGTACAAAGGGGGTGACTGTAGTCAGTTTGATAATTACAGGGGGATCATAGTAGGACCACTTTTAGCCAAGGTGTTTGCAATAATTCTTGAGTCTCGCATTAGTCAATGGGCAAAGACTAATGATTTACGCGCAAAGGGACAGGATGGTTTCAGAAAGGACTTTAGGATAACAAATAACTTGTTTATTCTTCGCACTTTGACCGAACAAGCCAAATTTCAGAAAAAGAAGCTATACACTTGTTTTGTGGACTTCAAAAAAGCCTTTGATACAGTACCAAGGGACCTATTATGGCAGGTGCTGGAGGGACTTGGCATCAGTGGGCGGATATTGGAGTGCTTGCGCTCCATGTACCGTCAAGACCAAGCTTGCTTACACCATCCAGAGGAGGGGCTCATGCCCATTTTCTTTTGCCGCATCGGAATGAAGCAAGGATGCCCCCTCATCCCGCTCCTATTTGGCCTCTTCATAGATGGCCTAGAAAAACGGCTGAATGCTTTGGAGGGTGACACACCATCAATGTTGGGACAACTAGCTGTTCACTTGCTTTTGTATGTAAATGATTTAGCCCTCATGTCACACACTCCTGCTGGATTGCAGAAGCAACTGGATGTCTTGCAAGCTTTTTGCTGTGAACATCAGTTGATTGTGAATGTCAAGAAAACCAAGGTTGTTGTGTTTGAAGCGCGCAAGTCTATGTGTCAAGCTTTTCAGTATGAGGGCGAAGCTATAGTGCAAGTAAACTCTTTCAAGTATCTAAGTGTTGAGTTGCACAACACAAAAGGTATGCAAGTGACAATACAACGATTAGCAATGTCAGGGAAAAAGGCAGTTTTTGCATTACAGCGCAGATGCGCAAAGCTGCGCATCTTTGACCCAGCATTACAATGCCAACTGTTTGATCCACTAGTCAGACCAGTGCTTAGTTATGGGTGTGAAATATGTTCAGACCACATGGCACACGAACAGTTAGAGGTGGTTCATCGGGCTTTTCTGAAGTCGTTGCTAAGGGTCAACACCACGACATCCAATTACGTCATGCTGGCAGAGTTTGGCAGGTTTCCCCTAGAAATATTTTGGTGGCAACAGACCATGCGCTTTCTCTCACATGTTAGTTCTGAAGTAAACTCAGATCGCATGTTCAGGCTAGCTTATGATGTACAATTGCAGTTGCTTAAAGCCAGGTGAAAAGTCTTACTCAGGAACCAGAGTGTTGTGGGTAGAATGAGCCGATTGCCTGCTTGCTAGCTAGCACAAGTAGATGAACAATTGTCGATGTACAATTTGTGCATCGATAGCGATTAGCTACCACCATGTGTTCGCCTCAAGCAGTTGGCTGAAAGGCAATACATTGTACACCATCAAGTGGCTGCAGTTGACTCCAGCAGGTTGAGAGCCTATCTGGGGTTGAATAGCTCAGCACAGTATGGGTACAAAGAATACCTCTCCAGGGTAGACAATGCACAACTTAGGAGAAGCTTGGCACGTTTTCATTGTGCGAATCACAATCTGCAAATTGAACTAGGAAGGCAAGTCAAGCCAGTGAAGGTGCCGGTGCAGCAGCATTACTGCAAATTATGCAACTTGGGTGCAGTTGACGATGAGGACCACTTCTTGTTGGTTTGCCCTGCCTATCAAAGTGTTCGAGAGAGGTTTAGAGGTTCATTGCCACTAATTGCCATCACACCTTTGGCTGAATTGCTGAGCTGTCAATAGCAAGGCATCCTTGCTAGATTCTAAGTGCAATGTCAGACGGTTAGATCTGAATTCCTTCATCGACTTAACGTCAATTGGGTTTTGGCCCACTTAATGACGCTAAATTGTAAGTAAGTAAGTAAGTATGGTTCTGGGATTAGTCTGATATTGGGCCAAAGTCTGATTTTTGCCTAGTATGTGGTAGGTATAAGCTATAAACCTGGTATTGAGGCTGCTACAAAACTGACTGGTATGGGACCAGTGCTCAGTATGTATGTGACTCTGCAAAAATATTTCTCACATCCAAGTTTTAGTTACTAACCTTTTTTCTAACCCCACCCATAAAACTGAAACTAGGACTGCATGTCCATGTGACACTATTAATAGCAAACCAGTTGGATCAATCAATCAGAAACAGTGGGAGCAGTCAATAAATATGATTTTACTCTGTTTATTAGACTGTTCCAGGGCTCTGAAAAGCTGCGCATTTTTTCAAGGTCCCAGCACCCTTTCACTGGATTTCAACTCATGAACCTCATCCAAAATTTCCAGTGCAAGGGTCACATACTGAGCATTGGTGGAGATGCTCTAATACCAGACTAGTATGTTTTTCCATATCAATGTACATACCCATACTATACACCCAGATTGCTCCCAATATACATACCAGTACAACACTGGTTCTAACTTCTGTTAAGAAGGATTATTTATGCAATGAATAATGTAATGTTTGAAGTGTAATTAAATTTTTTAAACAAATGAAAATAATGCAAATTCCTATCACAACATTGCCCTGGTGTGTGTGCACCTTGCTCCTTTATTTCCAAACCAGATACTTGAAGAAGTCCATAAGGAGGAACTATAAACCAATTCCTTCAATCAATACAATAGGTACCCAAATTTGGCTAAATCTTCTTATGATGATTGACATTTTGGCTACATAACAAAATTGAAAAGAAAAAACACTGTTTCAAACTCCCTAATCCGTTCAAAGCATGTGTTTTACAAAAGGGAAACAAAATTGGATCTGGGTCATGTCAATTATTTTGAGGAACATTTGAATGCAGATCTCTGGCTGAAAAGAGGATCTCTAAATGCAGATTTTGCAGATTCTAAACCCTAAACCAAGTTTCTTACGAACTTGAACCCTAAACAAGAGTATGCATGGTTTCACAAGGGAAAGAACATTGTGTGTACATTGACCAACTGATCAACACATGGAAATAAACTAGATTTGGGCACTGTGAGAAAATTAATTTGAATAAAGGCAAAGGTTTCAAGGGTTGGAAGTCTAGCAAGTTCTTGAATTCTGATTCTCATGGTAGTGGAATTTTTTTCAATTAGGAAGTGATTCAAACCTAAAGTCAAGTTTCCAATATCATAATATGTTGTTTGCATATTTACACATAATGAAAGTTTCATTATTCTATGATCAATTTCATGGTTTTACTAAAATTTGTAGTAATGCATTGCACAAATGCATAATTGAAGGATGACAATAGATACAGTTTAACCATTCTCATCTCTAGTTGCCACATGTAGATAAGCTTTGAAGAAGTCAAATTTGTATAAAGTAAAGCCCTAAGGTGAGGATGCTCCCAAATTACTGGGCTTGAGACAAGGTGATAGTCCGGAATGTTCCAATATTGCACAATTACTATGTAGTTTGTCAAGTTCGATTCTAGTTCAAGTTACCTAGACCCTATCTGAAACCAAAACAAAGCTCCTAAACTAACGAAAACATAAACTAGGGTTATTTGCAAGGTCTAGGAATGAGAGGAAAATCGACCCCCTAGTTCAAAAGGTTCATTTATTGAAACCAAATTGGATGTTTTGAAAGAAATCATTTTTAGTTTTAGCTATTATTGCAAGGTTTATCATTTTCAATTGATTTGTTCATAATTGGCATCATTCATCAACCTCTTGTTTTTTTTCATTACTTTGTTGTTTCAAATTTCTTCAAGTTTGTTTCATGTTTAAAAGTTCACACGTGTTGCAAATCATGATGATTACACAATTTTTTTAATGTACATTGTTCACCAACTTGGTCTTGGTCCTTTTTCTTGATTGTCATGCTCTTTGTGATTGTTTTGCTCTTGGTCCTTTTCTTAACCATGAAGTTGACTTTTTCATTTGTGGTGTTTGGTAATGGTGGTGGTGCTCTCATGACTAGTGGTGACAACAAATTTGTTCCATTTGTCATGATTGTGATGGTGGGCTTCACTTGTTTTTTTTTTGGTAAGTTACTCTTGGTCCTTTCTTCAATCATGATGTTCGTCATAATAGCCATGTTCAAGGTCATTTTCCTTATTGTGTTGCTTTTCATGATTGCCCTAGTGATGGTCTTTTTTTTTATCATGATGTTCTTCATGATCACCTTGATTTTGATTTTCTTCGTGATCACCTTGCTGTTAGTCTTCTTCATGATCACCCTGATTTTGATTTTCTTCGTGATCACCTTGCTGTTAGTCTTCCTCATGATCATGGTGTTTTTTGTGATCATCTTGGTGTTGTTCATTTTCCTGATCATGATGTTTTTTGTGATCACCTTGGTGTTGTTCATTTTCTTGATTGTATGTTTTTAAAAATTTCCCTAGTATTGGTCTTCTTCTTAATCATGATGCTTTTCATGATCACCCTAATGTTGGTTGTCTTTTTTATTGTGATGCTCTTCATAATTGCCCTACTATTGGTAGTTTTCATGATCATGATGTTCTTCATAATCACCATGTTTTAAGTAATTTTGTTTTGTTTGTTCTTAGGGTTTAAGTCCATGGAAGATTTAATAGTTCACCTTAAAAAGGTGATCTATTTTAGTGAAATTAAATTGGAGGTTGATTGCTATGGTTTTGCATCAATTTATGATGTAATTACAAGCATTTAAAGAATTTTACAACAAGGATGTTACACAACAATGAGTTTTATTAGCTAGACATAAAGATTTTTGGAAAGCTAAAAACCACACCACCACATCTTGGGCTTTCTTTACCCTTATTAACATATCTTTTTCAACCTTCATGAACAATTGAAATATGTTTTTTATTATCCTTGGGAATCCCATTTGTTGTTTTGTAGGTTATGATGCCCTTCTTTAATCTTACAATTGGGAGTGTCTTTTGATTTGTGGATGTCCAAAGCATGAGTAGACACATTTGTCCTCATTGTGCATTTTTTTGAATGATTTATGGGAACCTTGTCACATAACAATTGGTTTTTTTGAAATAGCAAAAACTTTTGGGAATGTTAATTTAAATGAAATATTTGCAAAACTTGAGCTCAATGTTCAGGTTATTACATATGTCAAAGATGAAGGGGGTAATATATCAACCATGACCCAAGTTTTGATTTATATTATTTCATGTGAAGGGTTAGGTTTGGCACAACCCTTTGTGGGGTCATGTTGGGGGCTTGCTATGTCTAAATTTTGTTAATATGCCATTAATGATTCTAAAATTTGTTATGGTTTAACCATTGTTTCCATCAAGGAAGCATAATCTATTTTGCAAAAAACTATCATATGCACTAAAAAGAGTGAGAAGGGTTGGTAGGAGTGGCACATAACATGTTTGCATAATAGTGTGCCCCCAAGAAAACTCAAGACTTTGATCAAAATTAAATTTGATTCCAAAGTCATTTTGTTTAAAACGATCTTGGAATTTAAACACACTATTGCTTTATGCTATGGATAACAATAATCATTAGCACTTCAAGGTTATGTGCTAAGTCCATAAATTTGGGTTATAGACCAAGTTGTTGTAAATATTTTGGGTCCCATGATGTTTTGAATTTTGAAATCTCACTTTTATAATAAAAAAAAGGAACCTACTCCAAACCAGACCTGGCCCTTTAGTATTTTTGGAACCACAACCAGAGATTCCTTCTAGAACCCAAGAACCACACAACACTAGAATGTTCCTTACCCTTGGCCGTTACCCACCATGAAGCATGAGGTAATCTTATCATAAGTTTGGACTGGATTGAAAGGCAGTAGGAGAGGGAGGGATCTAACATCTACTATGCAAGACAGATTTTACATCTATAAGCCCAGGAGTGAAAGGGACTTGACATTAAACATATAAGTAGGTGTAAGGTCCCTCCCTCTCCTAAATAGTAGGCATAGGATCTATCCTGTTTTTTAGAGGGACGTCCATGACATAACATGCCCTCCAAATGCACAAGAAAGCTTTTCAACAAAATGATTTTCAAGGAAATGAGATTTACCCACACAACACGAGTGAAATAGGTGCATGTTGAGGGAACTTCAAATTGCAAACCCAGTTTTCTAGGTAAACCCAATGATGTGCTGTAGCATTCAGAATGTCTTTTGGTAAATGCTTGGAAGGAATGTCATTGTACATCAAATTGAGCAGAATTTGGATTGTCATTAGACAGCTGACACCTTGGATATTCCTCGTTTGCTTCCAACTTTAATGTAGTGTGTAAAGCATGGGTTCGTACGAGCATCTCCACGGGTGCTCCGTATGTGACTCCAGATAGTAAAATTTATTGTGAAAATGTCAAAATGTGCCGGTTTAGCTTAGGAAATTGGTTTTTCTGCACCAAATTGATCCAGCTTGCCGTGGCTGGTAAATTGCGCAATACCGTTGTGCGCCTCCAAAAGTGACTGTATTAAATTGGACGTGACTGCGGCTCAGTATTTCTGATCGGTCGATCATAATGATTGGTCCAGGTGGTTTGCTATTATTACTCCCCACGTGTATGCAGTCACAATTTTATTGGTGGGGTTGCCAAAAAAACAACAAAAAGCTAAACTTCGACATTTAACGTTATTATCCAGAGTAACATATAGAGCACCCGTGGAGATGCTCTAAGAGCATCCTGATTACTGGACCCTGCACATTAAAATTTGATAAACAAAAGTCAGAACATGCGGGTTGATGAAAACATTATGGTTTTGCTCCTGCATATTTGCTCAGTTTCATTAACCTTTCAAAGAAGACTGTAGTAAATCTAATCCACCCACTATTCCCTGATTCTGATTGGCCAATCATAATGATTGGTCTAGGTGGCTTGCTATTAGTAATCTCCCACCTCTTTGCAGTCTCAGTTTCCGTGTTATGGGTGGGGTTCCAAAAAATCAGGTAAATAACTAAACTTGGATGTAAAAAATATTTTTGCACCGTGTGGGATGCTCTGTTAAGAGCATCTCCTCTCGCACCTCCAACTTGGACATTTACTACATTCAACATCAAGTGTTAATTATTTTCCCATCCTCATCCACAAACATGAAAGATTGGATATATGAAGTGAGAGAATATTAAATGCCACTTCCTGGGCCAATCATTATAGCTGGTCAATCAATAGCAAATTTATTTTATTTTATTTTATTGGTAATGAATCATATCCTTTTGGAGATAATAGTAATAAGTATCAAGTGCAATGTCCATATTTACTGTCCAAACTTAATTTCAGGATATTTAAATGTTCAACTGCAATTATTATTATTTTTGGGAATGTTTTTTGGACAGTTGAGTTGAGCATGTGAGCATAGTCTACAAGTACTGGAGTTGATCTGGTACCCACTTTTGATCATACTGGCGACCAGCCTGGTCCTGGTATTTTCAGTACCTCTATTAATTACTTGGGGAGTGCACTAAAAGTTTGGTTTCTCTTTTCTTTTGAAGGAGCCACTTTGATTGGCCCATCACCAAAAAAATTTCAAAACATTGGGCACTCCCCCAAAGTAAAAGCACAGAGGTTCTTCCCTTTGGCACACCTTTATAATTTGTAATATCTGTGTATTTGTATGAAATTTCAACTTTGGTCAAAGCATATGAGATGAAAGTGTGGTGCCATTGGGAACATCTTGGGGAAACCTCTGAGAACTTGATGGGAACACATTCGAAATAGCACGAAAAGAGACCATGGATGGGATGCATCAATCAAACACTATACTAGTTGAGTTATATTTTGATGCTGAATTGTAAAAAAATTAATTATTATTTTCACTCCCGAATAATAAATAATAAATAAAATCAATTATTAGGCACCTTGCTGCCAAACGAGGCTAGGTTAGGTAGCCCTAACATTACATATACCCATAGTTGTGAATGCGGTCAGGACATGAGGAATGCTGTAACTTTTTCCCTTGGTCTGCCCTTTGCCCTGTTTCTTTTTTGCACCTTGTCATGTTTTGCATCCATAACCTCCATGTTAGCATGTAACATGTTCCCCTTGGGTATATGTAACATGTGCCAAGGGGAACATGTTACAGGTACCCACTAGGACACCTAACATGCCCAAAGCATGCCTAGAAATGCCAAAACAAATGAGGCAAAGGGCAGACTGGGGGATGACTGCATTAGCAACTATGGGCAGATGCAATGTTAAAGGCTAGGTACTATGGTACATACAAGTTTTGTTTTGGTCAGAGACTATGCGTTAATTTCCTTACAGGTTGCAAGACTTGATGGTAGACATTTGTGATCCAGAAGAAGAACTACTACTACTACTACTTTTGCACTTGACACTCTATTGGTATAGGAGAAGTTCCCCTATTCAGGTCCTTTTCCTACATAAAGCAAAGCTGGGATTTTTTCACTTTTTAGAAATAGTGACGGGCTGGCTGGTACCGTCTGCTGGTCAGAAGATCTCACTTGCTAAAAACACGTTTCTTCAGGCAGCTAAGGGAGCTGAAAATACAAAGGAAAAATCCAGGCAGTGCTTTATGTATCTGGAAAGTGGAGCAAGCTGCCTCAAGGCTCTCTGCAGACTGGAGAACATAGTTTGGGTGTTCAGTATTAAATGCACTGGCCCCAATAGCCATGGCAGCAAGTGATTTTATTTTATTTTGCCAAAAAGTCGCCAAAAGGTCACACAGTTTTCTCAAAGGGGAATATTTTGTTACAAATTCACCTTTTTGTAAATTTTTTAAATCGCCAAATTGTGACAGAAAATTTGAATTTTTTTTTGGACAAGGGTGTGGTCGTCAGATTCATGTTTGACTTGCCAAAATTCTGCCCAGATAAAAAAATTTGTGGCAAGTAGATAGGTAGGTAGGTAAGTAGGTCATAAAGAAGTAGGTAGGTAGATAGGTAGGTCATAAAAAAGCATGTAGGTAGGTAGGTAGCTCATAAAAAGGCAAGTAGGTAGGTGGTAGCCTACCCTGCTCTACTTGACCTACCTTAACCTAACCTAATATATCTTATTTAACTTACCCTACCTACCTTAGCCCCTTAAGCATGTACATAGTTTATAATGTTAGGAATTGAACCCTTTACCTCCCCAATGATAAACCAAGTCCTTAACCAATGGACCACATCATCAAAAGGTTTTCAACTTTTGTTAATTTTTATTTCACATGTTTATTTTGACACTTCACTACAAGATTATGAGGTATGAAGTTAGGTATTTTTTGGAGATAGGTGGGTGGGTGAGTAGGTAGGTAGGTAGGTAGGTAATACATTTAGGTAGGTTATAGGTGGGTGGATAGGCAAGTAAGTAGGTAGGTAGGTAATACATCTATGTAGGTAATATGTAGGTAGGTGGGTGGGTTTAAAGGATCTCGTCGTTCGACCCACGAGATTAGTTTTTCATCGACAAGCCTCAGGGTGGGTAGTAGGTAGGTATTACATTTAGGTAAGTGGGTGGTTTGGTAAGTAGATAGGTATTACATCTAGGTGGGTGGGTGGGTTGGTAGGTAGGTAGTACATTTAAATGGGTGGGTGAGTAGGTAAGTAGGTTGTAAAATTATAAATGGGAAATAGGAAGTAGGAAGTAGGTATGTAATAGGCATAAGATGTCCCATTTGACTAAAACCCATTGGCCATTTTGATTAAGGTTGTCTAACTTTACTAAATAGATTGGTCAAATAAGTCACCCTAGTCAAGTTGATTGGTCAAAAAATATATGCTTCAAACCCCTAATCAAAATGGACATGTCCATCAGTAAAAAAAGATTAGCTAGTCAACTTGAACCATTTGAAAAACCATGTTTTGTAATAATGACCTTACTATCATCCTCTTTCATTTTGCTCTCATTGCATTCATTTGTCATTGTTGCTTTGTGCAAAGAGCAACACATATCTAAATCTTTATTTTGTTACAAAAATTTATTATGGTTATTTGGAAATTAATGTCACATTGTTTTATAAGTATCAACAAGTGACCTTTTTGACCTTCTTCTATTGTGTTGTGTTAATGAAGCTCCAAATGTTCATTAAAGTGCCCCAACCTTGTTGGGTGACCTTGCCAAAGTAAACATTACATTGCACTTAATGGATTGTCCATCTAACCTTGTTAAAGAAGCTTTTTAGGATTTTTCTCAAGTTACCTTATATCATTATGTTTATTGGAATAATGTGTGGGGGGCTTTGATAATGTGATAGGATTGTGCAATGCATTTGCAGCCTTGGTTGGTAGATTTTTTAAACCCTGTAACCAAACAATTGGTACACCTTTATCTTTTTCACATGTTTTGTGGAACTATTATTAGATCTTGACGGTTGTTTTGTAGACAAATGTGGTAAAGGGAGGGGGATCTTGCATGGAGCATGGACATGAAATAAACAAAAATGTGTCTGTGGTGAACAATGTTTGTTAGGCTATTGGTGAAATGGCAATTAAAGTATTCTTTTAAATTTTAATTTTTCCGTCAAGGTGGGCTTCATCAATTATACCTTGTAGTGTCTGCATTCTTTTGGCTGACCAATCAACATCTTGATATAGATTTGTTGGTTATAAGTGCCTTGCAAGTCAAGCAAAATATTTGTCTAATTGTCATGAATGTCATGAATGTCTGGTTCCCATTTTCTCCAACATCAAAGTATGCAATAAGGTTGAAATTTTCGTGCTTGGATGATTAATGAGAAAGGTTGTTATAAGTGTTAGAAGTCATGGAACAAAGGATTATTTTCAAACATTGTGCAAAAAGGGCTGGTGTAATGTGTAGCTCATCAAGGAAATTGATGCAAAAGGAAAGGTTGTAGGGTTTGAATAAATCATTCCTAGATAATGGTGCAATCACCTTGGGTAGATTGGGATGGGTGTGCTTAAAGCTGGTGGCTCCACACATGGATCACTTCATGCAACCTTGGTGCTATGTTATTCGCATGCAAGGATTTAAAGAATATCTAAGGATTTATTAGATGTTTACATGCCTATGAATGGGCATTTTAATTATTACTTCATCGTATTTCCATATTATAATTGTACCCTAGTTGCACAGTAGTTTCTGTGACGATTTAGTTACATGCCAATCTAGTTTCTATGAACATGAATTTTTATAGTGAAATCAAAAATAGCACAAGAAGCGTGGGCTGTTGTGTGGGGCAAATTTCAAAGGTCACTTGCGTGGAATCTATATAGGAACTCACATTCATTTACAAGAGAAGGTGAAATGAACAATTTTCAACCATGCTTAAAAGCATTTTTGGGCAGTCAAATGATCAATATTAAATTAAATTCTTAAACCACTATTGTTTCCCATTGTATGACCACTTTAATGGGTCTTTAGTGGGATTTGCCCACTCATGAAAATCATGAGTGGTTTGTCTTATGTGAGAACCACCCAAAGTCAAATTGGGTGGTTATGCATAGTGGTTTGTCCACATGATTTCTAATAGTGATTAGTTTAGCAACTACTTGCAAGAAGTTGGGAACAATATTTAGCAGCTTTTGATATCCAACTACATGAAGAGTTGGTAAGTAAATTCGATATGTAGATAGCAAGTTCCCACCTTATTTGGTTTAACTCCTATTACACAAAATCATCTAATGTCTGCAACCTCATGTTTTCACCCTATTACAACAAGCTCCTTGCCACCATGTTAGAGAATATTCAAATGAGTTTTCAATCTTTGTAACTTCTTGCAAAGTCTTTAATTCACAAAGTCTTGATATCATTGAACTTTATAAGTAATTGATGTGGGACTTAAAAGATTCCTCCATAGATAATGTACCTTTTCATACTAAGTGTTTAAATGTTTGACAACTTTTATGTGTAACCCAATTCTGCAAGGTCTTGGCATTGAAGCATGGAAATGTTGTGACGTTGTTGAAAGGATTCTAAATTTGTTAATTGTGGCCAGCATAGTGGTTGGTGCTTAATAGGTGATATATGTTGGTTGGGGGTTTAGTCCTTCATCAAGGGGGCCAAGTAGAGGAGGGGCACCATGTTTTTGAACTTTGTTTTACCAATACACAAATTTTCATTATAATTAAAAAAAGATGGACAGGGAGGTTATAGTCTAATCAAATGTACAATATTGGCAAGTTTTTTCCATTATAGCTATATTGTTCGTAAAGGGTGGTCCTACCTTTCATGGATGTTCATTGCCTATTGGTTATGAAAGGCATCTTGTTTTCATTTTGTCTTGGAAATGATTATTTTGTGGTTTAAACATGTGAGGTTTTCAAAAGTGCTAGACTGGATGTGGATGAACATGTGAGGAGGTCATACAACTTTCCTCACTCATATGTGATAAAGGTTGGTCCTATTGCATGTATACCAAAACCCCCTAATTCCAAGGTTTAGAAGAAAAGCAAGTAAACGTTTATCATTAATTAATTTTACAATTTGTCTTTTGGATATTTCAACAACATGCCATTATTTCATTGCCATGTTCTTTGTGTTTTGAAGAGTGAACATTGAATGCATGTGTATGAATGGAAGACAAAGGGAGGGAGGATAAGGTTGTTAAGCTCATGGTGCATACAACGTGGGTGTGTCTATATTGTGCTTGGAGGGAGTTCCTAATGTTAAAAGAGGCCTTGCACATATATTAAGATATTAGAATAGAGGAATGGCTTCAATACAATATTTCGTATGATTCTTCAAACAAGTTTTTGGATAATTCAACTCCAAAACAAAGCAAAGACATGTTTATTTCTAATGAATGTTATGTTGTTTGGAACACAAGTATGGTCAATATTTATTTGATGAAAAGGAATGGTTTGCTACCATGGACCACTTTGTTGCCTTGTCACTAACCTTGACAAAAATTCTCCATATGTATCCTTCCATCAAGTTACCAACTATTGGAATCATTTACAATAAGGAGGTTGGTAACTTTAATGAGTTGGCAGAGTTTAAAATGGAGCCTGAAAACCCAGCAGTTGAATAACCTACGGCATCCTTGTTTTCAGATCATGCTATTAATAGTGTAAAATCAACCCTCCTTCCAAATAATACACTTTCACCCAACGAGGCAAATCCACCAAATGCCAAAGAAACCAAAATTGCCCTAGGTGATCTTGTGACATTCTTCATGAAAAAAAGGTGCTACAACAAAAGGCATCCCTATACGCCAAGTGATTTCACTGGATTTTGAGTTAATTCACTAGTTGTAATGAATGGGGACTAATGAAAAAGCAGTGAATTCACTGGTGTAGTGAATGGGGACTAGTGAACTACACCCACATTTTGTAATAGTGAGGGGTGTTGTGATTGAAAAGGCCAAAGCAAAGGATATTGAAGCAATAGTTGCAACCATGGTGGATGGAGTTCAACATAGGTGGGCCAAAAGATCTGAAAAGGTTTTTTTACAAAAGATTGACACTTATATTTTGACATTGTGTTCTGAGCTTGTTTGAAAGTTCAAAAAGTTGTTAAATCTTCCCATTTTCTACTCACCCATCATACAAGCCTATGTAGCACCTTGTGAGCAAAACTTTTTTTTTTGTAGTGTTTTGATGTTAGTCCACAGAATTTTAGAATCCAACACTACATGGGATCTATCTAATAATGTATAATAGTACCTTGTTATTGATGCCATTGTTTTTTCTTTCTTTCCTAATTTGGATATTTAATTTTGTGGTTTTTAAAGAAATGTTAACCTTGTTCTAGGTTTTTTTTTCATCATGAAAATGGAGATTTTTCTATTCTTATGAAAAATATCCCTTCTTATTGGGATTTTGGAATTTTGATTTTGCATTAAATAATGGGAATTTTTTTGGCCAATGGTGAATCAATGGGTTTCTAGGGTTTGAATTATTAATTTTTTGGGTAAATTTTTATACATTTTTTGGTAATTTTTTTTTAAAAAGCCATTTCATATTTTTATTATTAATGGAATGCTTTAAAATATAAACAACTTTTTTTTTACATAATAATTCTAACACTAAAGATGATGAAACCTTGCCAAAATTTATAAAAAGAAAGCACCTAAGAAAGGGAAAGAAAAAGAGACAAGAGGCAAGGACCAAAGGCTAGGCATATAATTGTTACAATAAATATCATCTTATGTGATGATACATACCATTTATAAATCATAGAATAATATATTTTGCATACATACATAAATGCACATGTATAACATTTTATCTATTGGCAAGGCCATCATGTTTATGATGCCTTGTTTATAATAAAGTTTTGCGAAAGTTTGAGGCAATCAAATTATCCTTAAAGTAATACCCAATTGCAACCCAATTCAATCCTTTATTCATTATTTCATTCTTTATTTTTCTATATTTATAAAGTTAGCCCAACTAATGACAAAATTCCCAAACTAGGATTAATTAAACATTTGTGTTAAGTAATGAAAACTAAGGTAAATTATGAATATACCTTCTTCTAATCAAAATTGTGGGACCCTTCAAATCATTTTGACCTTGGTTTTGTGTGTCAATGTGGTGTAATCCAAAGCTGAAGAAAAGAACAAACAAATTAGTTTTTTATGCAAGTTTTTTTTTGTTGGTTTAGTAGATTATATCCATGCATCATGGAAACCTACATAAAACATGGTATTGCTAAACTAGGATGTTGGATGTTCAACATATGTATTCTCACATCTTGATCAAGTCCATCAAGTTGAAGATTTCAAGTATTTTGTAGAAAACTTGTAAAATGCATAAATAAAAGGTCATGTCACCATTGCTACTATGATAGAAAAGCCTTACCTTATTAAAGGACAAGTGGAAGAATGATGGCACTATGGCTTAAATTGTTCTTAGCAGCTTGATAGAGAAAAAAATCTAATATTCCAAAAATTCAAATTGCCTTTTTTCCTTATAAAAAAACTCCTTGATGCTCCTTCAAGAAGCAAATTTGAAAGGCATCATCATCAGAGATTCTTGTCACTTGCCACCCTTTGCCAATGTAGATCTACCAAGAACTCTACAACCATTTTTTGTTTTAGAACTTCAAGTTTTTTCTTTGCAAAGCCTTGAACTCTAATTCCTTTTAGTTATCTTTCATATTCACTTCAAACCCTTCCTTCAACATACATTTCTTTTAGATGTTCATTTCACCATTCTTTTCCCAAGTTCAAACATTTGACATAGTCACATTCAACTAAACTCCCTAGAGCAAGGTGCTTTCTTTCTAGGAATCATATGCTTTGGTGTTGTGCAATTGATAGGGTTTGATCTAATAGAAGCAATGTTAGGATATCTATGGATTTTCACACAAGTGATCATTTGGTTCAATGTTGGAGATGATGGATGGTAATGGGTCCTACTCCATCAACTTGAGACCTAATATTACTTCCATTAACACTGGCCATAAACATGAATAAGTAACACACAAACATGAACAATAATGAAATGTGCCAAAAGTTGATGACCTATGGACCTTGACCTTATTAAATCCAACCAATAGGGGAGGGAAACTTTTGTTGCCAAGAATGGAAGAAAGGTTTTCACCATGTCATTGGATTGTTCAAGTGGAACAAACAGGGTGATGATCACATTATTTTGCTAGACCTTTTAACAATTTGGAATTGTTGATATGTTTTGAAAATTTGCTAAAAGGTTTTCAATGTATTATATAGTTTGGAACATTCATCCATGGGGTGTTGATTAATTTGTGTGTGAAACAAGAAGGAAATTAAAGTAATCTAATGAAGTTCAAAAATTATATTTGGGGAAAGAATATGAAAATGTGAATGAATGGTGCAAAAATCTTGAAATGGTTACAAATGTTCAAGACCTAAATGTCAATAAGCTTTTCAAGGTGACTACATTGAACCTTAGGGGGAAGGCAAAAGACTAATTCAAGAAATTGAACCCAATTCCACCTAACTAAAACATTTTGTGAAAGTTGATGATTGTGAGGTTTATTGTTATAAATGAAAATGAGATTTAACACAAGGTGAACTTGATTAAACAAGAACCTCATCAATGAATTGTGACGTATTTAGGTCACTTGTAAAAATATTTTCAATATGGAAGGATTCCAAAAATAAAACAAAAGTGATCATTTTTGTGAAGATTGTGGTTAAACATAAAAATATTGTGTATTGGCAAAAACTTTGCAAACATTAATGTCACATGCAAGGCTCCAAAGGAAATCAAATGGGTGTTGCAGGATATAGGAAATACCCCATTCAAACCTTTACACAAGAAGAAGGCAAAACTTATGAATTTGTTAAAAAAACATATGAATACATTAAATGCAACTTTCATTAATTTCTTCAATAAGGTAACAAAAACAAGATTTGGATCTAGTCATGGAAGTTTTTCATCATGTCTAAGTTGTTTGACAAATAATCCAAATGGACATCAAACCACTAATTGCCCAAAGTATGGGGACATTGAGTTGAATGTGCCAAGTAGGGTGGATCCCACCAAATTGACAATTGTGGGATGAAATGTTCGCATTGTAGTTTGTATGGAGGAAGATAAATATTGTAGAAAAGCAAAAGAGGAGGCAAGTCCCACTACTTCTGAAAATTTCTTGGAGGTGATGGTAGACAATGAGGCCACCACAATGGAACAATTAAATTGCATATGTGGTAAAGAAGTTCATATTCCAAGAGGCAGAAGGGTTCCCAAAAGTTGGATTCATGTTTATTTGTTTAGAAAGGATGTTAGTATTTATGGAAATGTGAAGAATGATGGGAGGTAGAAGATATTCATGAGGTCCCAAGGGTGCTAAACACTAACATGAAATCAAAAATTCTTATTATGCACTTCATGAAAAGGAAGATTTCATTTTTGTGATGGAAACAAAATTGAGTGTAGTACTTGGAGGGGCTCATGAAGGTGGCAAGAAGAAGAAATATGAAACAATGCAACTAAGTTGCAAGTTGAAAGGAAACCTAGTAAGGAACACAAAGAAGTGTGTTTGAATCACATGGGAAAAGGGAAAACCTTCACCACCTTATTAAGATCAATGAACATAAAGTGGATGTATTAATTGATATGGGAGCTTTTATGTTCATGATCTTAATTAACACAATAAGGGAATTGGGATTGAAGGGTGAAAACATGCAAAATTATATCAAAAAAATAGTTCTTGCAATTTTTTTTAAAAATTGTGTAACAAGTAGATTAAAAAGTAGGTGATGCCTTATGAAATTGACATTTTGAATTATATGAAAAAATCAAATATGTGATATGCTAAATTTCTTGAAAGTTTCAAAATTTGTATCAACTTTTTTTAAACATAATTTGTGGAAATTGTTATGCTGTTTGTATTGTAAAAAATAGATTAAAAGTAGGTTTTTAAAGCTTCAACTTGTAAATTTCATTCATATGTTACATTTTGAAAGGATTTGGGGCCTAATTTAATGAGTTGAACACATGAAATCTATTTTATTATCCTATCAAAAAATATGTTTTGTGCATTAGATTTGAGTGTATGGAAAAATTATTTTTGAAAACCTTTACATTGTTAAAATTCAAAAATTCAAATTCAAATAAAATTATATAAAGGTCCACAATGGCTCAAACATTAATAACACATTATTTGAATTATTTGATTTGAAAAATGTCTAGTATCAACTAAAGTAATAAACTTGTGATAAATAAATAAATTACTGCAAATAATATAGTACATTATAAATGATCATATATGATTTATTTAATATGATTAGTACTTCCCAAAATTTATGATATTATTAAAATGCTTTAAATGTGAAAGATTTGAAATTTACCAAGTGATCTACTTTTGCTTGCTTTTCACCTTGATGCATTTGGTAGTGGGCTCTAAAAGTTACAAATTTATCATCATGAACATAGTCATACAATCTATGAGCCTAGAGTCGAAAATTTGCTTGTAAAGGTAGGTAGGATTAAAAGTTTGAGTGTCAACAAGATTTGTCTCTGACAAAATCCTTGAGGTTAGAAGGGAGCAAAAGCAATTGCCTCAAGAAAAGTCTTAAAAAATAACCAAGGAGATGGGAGGGAGGCATCTAATCTACAACATGTAGATCTTTTCGAACAAGATGAAATGAGGAAGTGGGTACATGTACACAAGGAGTTGTTGGAAGGAAAGTCAGTGAAACACAACAAAGACATTTATCTTTGGTAAATTCTTCAAGAAGCAAGGGAGTGGTTGAGAGGGTAAGCTAATTTTCTTAAAACTCACAACCAAAACTGTTTTGACTACCCAAGCATTGGAAGAAGATGTTGTGGTCATAGGAATGGAAGCACCTGAGAATGCAGACATGCAAATGTTTCCTCCTCACCCAAGATTGTTGCAAGTGGCTCTGGTAGCAGGTTGCATAACTGATCTGTGATATCTCAACCTCCACCAACTACAAGATGACATACAGACTAACAACACCTTTTGTAAAACTTTCTATATTGCTTAATTGAGTCACAAGTGAGCACAATTGCACTGAAAGTTAGCCCTGTCCACAGGACCAAGTACAACACATTTGGGCCTAATGATGAACCTTTTTCTCTCAAGCTCATAATATTGTTTGGTTACAAAACAAAAGAATTAGAAGGTTTTTGAACAACTAAACACCTGCTCTCACCATTTCATGCAGGTCCTTTCTTTGATATTAGTTTTTGTATGTGGTTGCCATGCTTCAAACATGGAACTGAATCGAAGAAAAGAATCACAATGTTTCTTGCTTTGTTTGCCTCCTGTGCTCGTTCTAGAATTCTGAGCTGGGTCACAATCTATCTATGAAGCAAGGTAGTTTGTTTTGTTTTGTCATGCTGAGATCTCCCAAACCATGGCACTTCATGTTGCGCTCTTGATATCCTTGGAAAGCTCTTGATGAGTAAGGTTGCACCGACTTGGTTTGAGACTGTTTGGAGCCACGGTGTGGGAGCTATTGACTATTGAATCATTTTCTCAATGAAATAAAATCAAAACTGAAAACTGTATTGGAATTTGGGGGTGTTCTTCATGTTATTGGAAAGCCCTCGGCAAGTCAGATTTAATAAAGTTTATTTCACAATTTTCAGAGAGATATTGATTTTTGGAGTAGATTTTGCAGCTAGAAATTCAAACAAATTGCAAAAATTGGGTTTAGATGAATGTGTTCACACTTGGGCCCTCAATTTTTGCACATTGCCAAATTTTTAAAAATTTGATTTCTGAAAATGTAAAAAACAAAGAATGTGTTCACACTTGGGCCAACAGGCACAGGCTACACTAGTATCGATGAATGTAGAGTGGATTAATTCTTTAGCCAGCACCACAAGGACAAGATCTAACCCCAGTTGGAAAATAATAATATTAATGTTAATTAATTATGAAATAAATTCTTTGAGAAATGAAGAACCAAACCCTGTCAGCCAATTTTTTTCATGCCAATTTTTGCTCAAATGAGAAATTGTTTTTGGCGCTATGGCTCCTGTGAAGGCTTTTTTTTGTGGAAAATTTTGAAAAAAATCAGCAAAAATGTAGGATTTTTGGACCATCTTCATCGTCCTATGGATGGTTGCCATTATGCCTGTTGCAGACATTTTCCATTGAAATGTGTTATCCTTATGCCCGTTGCACAGAAGCAGTGGAGGCCATCATGTTTCATCACTTGAAACCTTTCAAAAAACAACAATGCACAGTGCACCAACAATCTTTGGATGCTCCAAATCTTCCAACATGAATATCACAACCACAACACTTTCCTTTTGTATCGACTACACGTGATCAGAAGATTAAAACCACAGTGAAGGACAACAGACAATAGCAATGTCATTAGATGACAGACATATACAAGTGATCAACTGTCAACTGGGTTTCAAGTTTCAACTCAAGTTGACTTGAGTTTGATGAATACTTTAAGGAATTCAGAATTCCACCACTCCAAAAAGTCATTCGAGCTAGAGATATTTTTGCCCATTGTTTGAATTCTGCTCGCACATTAGTAACCCCACTTGCGTTGCAGTGCACTTCCAACACATACACCTATAAACTGCACCTCAAACCAGTCAATAAACTGCAGGCACATTTTGCAGATACCAACAAGAATCACACGACCGTGAGAAAACCACACCCATCAATAACTGCACACACATTTTTTGCAAATCCCAACAAGAATTCATGCAACAATTGGATAACCCATTGATCAATAACTGCAGGCACAATTTGCAAATTCAGTGGTACTTGTGGTTCATATACATACAATTGACTTTGACTTTGACAAAGAACTCTTTCCATGGGTGTGTTCAGGGACTAAGGGTCTCTTTCCATTAGGCTGCTGTGATCACAGAATCCACAGCAGCCTAATGGAAAGATGTCCTAATTTGTATTAATGCCCACTCTTGGGGTATGGGCTCTATACTTGTGAGTAGATAGATGTGTTCAAATTTCAAACCTGTAAATCCTTCCATCATCAAGGTGACTAATCAACAGAAAGCAAGAGAAGTAAGAATGTGCCTGTTGGAGGAGGACTACTGAGAGTACACCAACCCAGATGCAAATCACTGGCATCATTCGAACTGTGAAAGACACAGTACTGTAGAAATCATGAACAATTAGTTAATTTGATGACATGAATTTCTTCCTGAAGATCATACAACTGTAGCTATTGTTATCCCTGCCCATTGGAGGAGGAGCACTGAGAGTCCACCACCCCAGATGCAAAATGCTAGCAAACATTTGAACTGCAAAAATACAGTACTGGAGAAATCACGAGAAGTTAGTTGAACATGAATTTCTTCCTGAAGATCACAGAACTGTAGCTATTTTTATCCCTGCCTGTTGGAGGAGTACTGAGAGTCTCCCCCCCCCCC
>Ga0116231_10006528_pt1 | contig 22159 bp, 16 predicted proteins | sample S1TSphgellanicum_2_FD_89695 | JGI IMG/M metagenome (GOLD analysis project Ga0116231, IMG submission 89695) | Host-associated microbial communities from peat moss isolated from Minnesota, USA - S1T2_Fd - Sphagnum magellanicum MG | ecosystem: Host-associated > Plants > Peat moss > Unclassified...
CCCCCCCATGAAAGTGAGGTCAAGTTACCTAGGGGAAAGTTAAAGGCAATTAAAAATCACATCATTCTATCATTTTAAATCATGTGGCAATTGAAACAACTTTCGATTGACACAATTTTACAATGACTAAAATGATCCTATGATGACCAAAACAACTTTTGATTGCCATAATCATGTGGCAATTGAAAAAAATCAAATAGTAAATGAACAAACAATTTTGGGTGACAAGTAATTTTTTTTTCAAACAATGATAAAAATAATTTGGGTAACGACTAAATTGTTTTTTGTTCCCAGATCGATGGTTGAAATTGAACCAATGTCCATCAAATGACTAAAAATTTGAAGGTGACAACCTGAATTTTTCAAGAAATGACCCTAAAAAGTTCAATTTTTGGGTCAACGATGGATATGAACCATTGTCTATTGGACAACTAAATTTTTTTAGACAACACACAAAAAGTTTCCAGGTGGTGACCATAATTTTTTTCAAGTGGTAGCCACAAATTTTCAATTGCCCATTATGGCAATCAAAAGTGGGTGATTGAAATTTTTTGGTTGCCCATTTTGATGATAAAAAAAATTAGGCGATTAATAAATTTGGAACATATAATCAAATTGACCAAAGAATTTTAGTCATTGAAAAAAATGGTTAATGTTTGTCGTGATGGACAATTTACTAACATGTTTGAATGGGTGTTGACTTGATGATGGACACAAATTGGGCATGTCATGTCATTTTTTACAACCTTGATGGTAAACACTTCAAAGCTGCTTAATTTTCCCATTATTTGGGGTTTTGGCTCCAATTTTTTGGATAATGGGAGTTTGCGTCCCTAATTTTGATGGCCATCCCCCACTTTAGAGTACCTAGTTGATCTACTACCCAATTACCTTGATTTTGCAGATAACTTTATTGCATTGAAAATTATTGAACCACTTTGAAGGTTCCAATGATAAGAAATTTCAAAGAATCAATATATGGGTGATTTTTTGGAATCTATCATATGGTTGTGCTTGGATAATTATAGAGACAATAAAATTATTTGTAAAATCATGTAAATAGAACATCAAAAGTCTATGTTTGTTAGTTAAATTCACGTGACGAGATCAAGGAAACAACATGAACACCATTCAAAGGGGCCCAACAAGGCATTAAACTATTAATGCAATGTTTATTGCATGTCTATGCAAACCAAAACCTACACCTCCCTTCACATTTCACTATTTCTTTCTTACACTTAGCTAATTCTTATAGCCAATTTTTCTATTTGTTTTTTTCTTCATTGAATTTTTTTTTGTTAATGTTTTCTAACAAATATATGGTAGTTACTATTTATTGATAACTTTAATTTCTTGTTCTTTTTGTTTTTCATTATTTGCATTCAAAGGCATTTGGAGATTTTTGGCCATCAAAGAGTTCATGAAGAGGCACATAATGTTTTGGGAAGCTATGATGAAAGCGACCATTATTTTTGAGAGAGCCCATAAGCCTAAAAGAAAAAGGATTTTGTTGTAAAAATGCTTCATTTTTGCAACTTTTTTTAAAGGTGAGCTTAAAGTACCATGGTTTTAATTGTTCAATCTATGTAAGAGGATGAAGAGGTCTTTGATTGTTTCGTTAAAGACCTAACACTTTGGCAAGCTACCCTACTATCCTTGTGGTCAAGCTACCCTACCATCCTTGTGGTCATTATTGATGTGTTGCTATAAGTTGTGTGATTTTTTTCAAACACTAAATGACTAATGGTTGAAATAATTCTTGAAGAATATTAGTGAGCTTGAACTTGCAAGACCAAAAATAAAATACCATGTTTTACTTCCAAAAAAAAAACAAAATACTTGCCTCCACAAACTTCAAAACTTGTATTACCTCCTACCCCAAAACATTGGATTCCAAAACATTCACATAGCCATGAACAACTTTTTAAAGACCCATGTCATTGACTCCCGCCTTTATTAATGTATTTGTGGTTGAGCATATTGTCACAAAATTACGCATGAACCCATCCATGATGGATCGTCTCAATCAAATAAAGTGATATTAACAAAAAGTTGTTGGTGAATCCATGGAATGGTATGCTTTAAAACATTGTGAAATATCACAATGTTTATTACCATTACACCATCATAACCCAAGGACTTTCAAGGCAATCTTTTAAACAATGTTTGTAATTTAATTGTTTAAAACTTAATTTGTTAGATGAAGAAGACATGAGTTGACATTTTGGTTGTAAATTCATTGATGAATTAATTCATCTTCCAATTGTGTCTAAAGGTTTACAACTTTAATCAGACTTTAGTGGTGCTCTGAAACCTTAAATTGTCATGTCCCAACTTTTGATTAAATCCTTTAAAATTTGGAACTTGATTGGCACCTTGATTTTCCCTTATAAAGTTTTGTTGATGACTTAATTCATCTTCTAATTGTGTGTAGGGGTCTGCAACCTAAATGAAACCTTGGTGGTGTTTTGAAATTATAATTGACCATGCCCTAGCTTGAGAGTGGATGTTTTTGAGATATGTAACTTGCTTGGCACCTTGATTTTTACTTATCATGCCTTTTAGACCAATTAATTCATCTTCAAGATGTCTCTAAGGTTTGCATCCTAAATGAAAGCGTGGTGGTGTTTTAAAATTGTAATTGGCCATGCCCCAACTCAAAAGTGGATGGTTTTGAAATTTGCAACTTGTTTAGCGCCTTGATTATTATTGATCATGCCTCTTCAACTAATTAATTCATCTTCAAGATTACTCTAGGATTCTACAACCTAAATGAAAAATGTTAGTGTTTTGAAATTGTAATTGGCCAAACCCCAACTTTCAACTAAATGCTTTTGAGATTTAGAACTTGCTTGGGCACCTTGATTTTTATTGATCATGGTTCATGGATCAATTAATTCATCTTCAAGATGGATCGAAAGGTCTATAACTTAAAATAAATGTTGTTTACATTTCAAAAGTTTAGATTGCCATGCATTTGTTTTTGACTGAAATGGTTTTAAGTCTACAACCCCCACTTTGATTCATATTATTTATCGTTCATTGAGTAATTAAGATTGGTCTAAGGGCCTACAATTTAATGTCACTTTGGTTATGATACATAACCTTAAAGATTATTTCAATTTCTATAAATGTGTACAAGTCTACAACTCACCTAATAGTTTGACCATGACCCAATTTGGTTATTTAAACACTTAAAAGAACTTCAACAAATTTGAATGGATTTGTAACATACTTTGCGACTTGATAATGACATTGAAAAACCATATGGCTAGTCATTTCAACAATTCTACAACCTTTTGCATTTCACTTAACAATTTGATTATGGCCTTGGGAGATTATATGGGTTCTTAAATTTGAACTCCAATAGCATAGATGGCAAGTCTATAGTTGTTATATATTTGATTATGATCTTAGATGTATTTTGGATATGTAGGGAACTTAGATAAGCTTTAAGCATGTTTGATAGGTCTATAGGCTTTGGTAGTTTTAATTTGAGTAGCTTTTATGTTGCTACTTACTCATTTGACTTGAAAAGGTTTAGGCAATCTATATACCCCATTTTATGAACTCATTTATGGCATAATGAGATCTTGCATCTATGTTTTCATGGTGGAATCCATTTGGTTAGGTCTACAACTCTCATGGGGGCAGTAGCTTAATGATGTATCTTATGCTTATGTGGTCTTGAATTGAATATTTATAATGAACTTTGAGAATTTGTTTTGGGGTCCAAAAAATAGTTGCATGAAATCCAATGACCAAATACATAATAACTATACAAGGAAATGGAAATCTAGAGAACTATTTTTGATGGATTCCAAAATCTAAATTGTTAATTTAATGACTTATTTTGCCAAATCTAGGGACCTTTTGAAAATTTAAAAGTATATTTATGTAATAATTAGAATGTTCATGGTTGTTTGTATGGTTGAAGGGATGTCATACTCATGGCACCCATAGAGTTGGTGAGTGTGAAGGTTGGAATGAGACATAAAATTTTGAATATATGGTTTTGCATAAGACGAAACCACCTTGAAAAGATAAATCACTTAAATAAATAATGAAATCCTTCCATATTAGCACCACGATTGCCTCTTACATTATACATTTTGCAATGTGTAACATGGGTAAAAAACACGTTATTTAGTTGGTCCCCAATGTGATGGGGAAAAATGTGTATGTTGAATACCAAAAGGAATATATGGGTTCAAGGTTTGTGGATGAAACATTGAAATATCACTTACACAACACCTTGAAGGAATTGAAAACATGAAAATTTAAAGAATAGGGTTTGGAGAGAGCCACACTCCAATGTGATGATATGTTGAAATGTTTCAAAGCTAATGATGATCATGCTTTAATAAACGTTTTGAAAAAAAATTAGAATGTGATGGATGGCATACCCATCTATAGGGCAACAACTCCTAGTTATAATTCCATTGAATTCAAAATTAATTAGTCTTATTCCCAATGCATCTATAAATTCTAGATGGTTTATAGGTGATGGTGAATGGTTTATGACCAAGGCAAAGATGTTACAAAACCAATCCAAGAACATGGCAACAATGGCATTCCATTTCGCCTCCACCTCTAAGATTCGAGATGCATTCTTGGTGGGCAAAGTGGGAATCAACAATGCACAAAAGAAAAAAATCAAGATCAACAACTTGAAGGTGGCTAAAAATTTAGTCGTTATATGAGAGGAAGGGTTTAGATAAAAGGTTAGGGCAATTGTGGACCTATAACTAGAAATCCCCATGTTAACCATGTGCAACTTGGTTTGAAATTTTGTTCCTTAACCACTTCATACCATGGTACCTTTTGAAGTTTGACAAAAATTATATTATTTTTTAAATGCCAAAATTTTAGAAAATTAAGGTCCCTTCCTAGTAAATTTTTAAAAAATTATTGTTTACTAAAGCCAAAATTTCATAGTATTCTTAACATAATTAGAAAAATTCTCCTTTGTTGCCCAACAATCCTTAACGAGATCTGTTTGGCACCTTTTATGAGCCTAATAGTGTAGCCCTACAAAGAATTTCGTTGTTTTGCCACATGGTTTTCAATTTTTTACTTTTATTTTTGACTTTGTGTATGCAATAAATGTAAAAAAAAAACCTTGTTTTTTAATGCTTGATGGTATGCCAGTGGTTAGTACCATATTTATTGTAGGGGATGATTTGGGATCAAAATTTGTGTTGTGAAACAAAACATTTGTGTAGAACATTGGTGATGAATATCATGTAGATATTTTAAAATTTAAATGAATTTTTGTAAAAAAAATTTAAAAAATTTATTCTGTGGCAAAATCAAAAATTCAAAATAAAATAATTATTTAGCAATGAGATGTTGAACTTGAAAAGGTATTATGGTATGTGAGGTCCATATGCTTATTGTGTAGGAAATTAGTGAAGATAGTTGTGGTTCCAAAAAAAAAAAAAACATACTTGGGTTTTGTTGAATTTTCATTAGGTGTTTTCACTTTCTTTTTAACCCACTAATCCCCCATTCCATTTGCATTCTAAAAACTTCATGCATTTTGTTGAATGTTTGCATCATGATCAACATTTGGAGCAAGTTTGTGTTGTCCTATTTCATGCATGATAAACATCTTTTCACCCACATACCTTGGATCTCCCAAAAGATATTCAAAATAATCATTTATATGAGTGAAGTGATGGTATCAATTTTAATATATGAGAAAGTGCCATAAGATGTTCATATCATGAGAAGACCCATAATAACCTCCATCTATGTACATGAATAATCCATGATGGCCCCAAATAATTGTGTTGTTCATTGCATAAATCTTCTTCTAGCTATTGAACCAAGTCCTATGTGCTTCATTATTCCAAGGTTTCCAAATCTCAACCAAAGTGTCGTGCATGAACCTAATACATCTTCGCAACTACTGCAATTATGTATTTAGGGCAACCCATTCTTTGGGCATTGGTAAGCAAATCTTATTTGCAAGTGCATCATCAATGCATGATGCAATAAAAAAATGCATTGTCACATAATAAATTCCAAACAATTCTACATGAAAGCATAAAAAATTGTGACATTGTTATGTTTCATATACAATATGAAGTTCATGAGATGTTGTTTAGGCCTCAACTTGCACGATTTGCCTAACACAATCAACATTTCCTTTTAATGGTCAACTACCACGTTAGGTTTCATATTTTAACATAGCCCTCGAAAGCAAGAAATAAAATTAGACCTTAACCTTAAACCTTACCCTCAAAACATTAAACTTTAAACCTAGATGAAAAAAATAAAAACAAAAAAGAAAATCAGACCTTAACCCTAAACCCTAATAACAAACCCTAAAAACCTTAAACTTTAAACCTTATATGAAAAAATTAAAAGCAAAAAAAAAAGAAATCAGACCTTAACCTTTAACCCTAACCCTAAAAACCTTAAACTGTAGATGAGTTAACTAAAAGCAAAAAAAGAAATCAGACCTCAATTTAAAACCATAATCCTAAAAACCCTAAACCTTAAGTCATGAGGATTTTATAAAGAAGGACTAGGTTTGGATGATGATACATTCTCCTTGGAATAGGAATGTACAAGTGTGATATTTCAAAGGAAAGATGTATGTTCTTCTCTATTTTCAATTAAAAAAAAAATCCTTCTATTTGACAAGCAATGAATTAATTTGTTCGATGAGAAAAAATATAATTTTAATGTTTTCTTTATTTATGAATAAAGGTCACTAGATGATAGATGCAACACTCAAATGTATGGCAACATGTAGTGGAAGGTAGTTACTACACACATGCACATAACAAAGTAATGGAGGATGGTGCTAACACCGAGTTGAAGGTAATTGGTCTTTTGAACCAATTTGTTGCAAAAGGTACATGGGGTGGCTAAAAGGTAATTGTCTTCATGCCTTTTATTTTACATATTGGTCATTCCAATTTGTTTCCATTTTAATTAATTTATAAAATATTGCCTTGGAAAGTAAGGCTATCTTCCCCTTATTATATTTTTGATGTTGTGTATTAACTTACTCGCCAACCTTCACAATAAATGGATTTGGGTGGCTATTGGGTCCACATTCATACACATTTCAGTTATGTTTGATCTCAAATGTCCAATCCCTAATCCTCCTTCAAAAGAAGTTTAAAATAACATTTTGAACATAAATTTTCAATTTGCTCCCAATTTACCAAGCTTTGAAAACAATCATTTATAGCTTTGACAACATAACAATATTTAATTTTCCAATATGAACACATTCAAGGTGCCCGATGTGCTTATTGAATTCAAATTTCTTAGTATTTACCAATGCATTTCTTTCACCTATTACAACAAAACCAAAAGCAAAACAAGAGAACCCAAATGAATAGTGTTTATGAAATTCTAGTGTATTTTTTTTCCCTTAACTTTTTTGAGTGGGCAATGTGTGCAAAAACCACTTTTGCAATGCTTCTTCATATACGAACAAACATTCATAGTTTTGTTGTTGTAACATGTTGTAGTCCTGAAACCTTGATCTTGAGTTTTGTTGAAGCTTTATTTACATTTAAAAGAATTTCATATGTGCATGGTAAGCTAAACTCATTGCAATTGATGAGCAAATGATTAACATATATATTTTATCATATATTCTATCATGGATTTCACATATGAAATCATATGAGAAACATTGATTGAATCAATTATGTTATGGATTTCACATACAAAAACAAATAAATTAACATTACTCACATAAAAAATCAATGGATTTTTACATATGCAAACTCACGTTTCCTCTAAAATGCAATCTTAGTGTATATTGTTATAAGTCATAATACTCGAAGCTTTGAGTGAAAAAAGACCTTGAAATTTGTGGATGTGGTGTCAAACAAACAAACAAACAAAAAGTCTGCAGATTGCTTTGCTGCATCATATATGCAGCAGATCTTGGTAAGTCATATTAAGTGCAGATGCATGTGAGCAGAACAGACACTGAATGAATGACATGGGGTCTTATCTTTTGGGGGAAAGCTTCATCATGTACACCCTCCTCCACCACCCCTCCAACCTCCTCAAAACTATTTCATTTGCTTCATTGGCAGAGTGAACCAGCAGCACCCACCAACACACCCTGCAGGATGGCTGTTGTGTCCACTGGAAACCCTTTTTCCTTTGTTGTATTCCTATGCCTCAGCTAACTAACCATGTTGGTTTAGCTAAACCATGTTGGTTAGCTATGTACTAACCATCCACATCCATCTACTTACCTGCACCATGTTTCGTTAGCTACATACTGAGCATCCACATCCATCTACTTACCTGCACCATGTTTGGTTAGCTACATCCTAACCATCCACATCCATCTACTTACCTATGCCATGTTTGGTTAGCAACATACTAACCATCCATATCCATACACTTTACCTACACCATGTTTGGTTAGCTACATCCTAACCATCCATATCCATACACTTTACCTACACCATGTTTGGTTAGCTACATACTAACCATGCTGCTAAGTACCCCCCCCCACATTTCCATTTTCTCCATCTTGGGAATTGATGACTAATGACATAAGGATATGTAACCCCTTTGGTGGCTTCATAATAATAGGTTGGGATTGAGAAGGAAATCCTTATAGTAAAGGCTTGAGGGATTTCCTAAGTGAATTTGTAAGGCACCTTGTATCCGTGAATATACCCTCTTAGAAATAAGGAGGCATATTAGGTCTAAGAGTGAGAGGGAATAGGTGTAAGATCCCTCCCATTCTTAAGGAGTAGGTGTAAGAACCTTCCCCTCCTACATCTCACAATCTCCATATGTTTAGATTTTGATTAAGCTTTGTCATATGCTTTATGATGATGGTCAAAGCGCCGACACTGGGTGCAAGGCATTCCCAAAATAAGGGGCTTACAATGGGTGTAGGGTTTAGGGTTACTACCAACAAGTCCAACCTCACATATTGGGAATTGGGGACATTCTAGTCACATGATGTACAACTACCCTCATGCATAGGATTTCCTATGACATTATTACATGCACTTGTGTTGTTATGCATCCCATGCACACATTTTACAACTAGAGTTTGTGAATAGGTAGTATACACTTGTTAGAAGTTAAATTAAGATATGGGAATTTAGTTTGTAGTTTTATTGAAATAAAAAAAAGGTGTAAGTGTGTGTGTGTGTGTGTGTGTTTTTTTTTTTCCATTTTTGTGCATCACTATAGATCTAGTAGTTGTAATAGTTTTTGTGCCCTTAAAGATGAGAGGCATGCAACATTGTAACAAGTAAGAAAAAAAGTGATGAATGACATCATGTAATGGTGCAATGAACAAGAAAAAGAGAGCAATAATAATTGGCATAGAATAGGCATGTGGCTTTTTGTTTTCACAATTCTCCTTGGTGTAAAAGGATTTTAGGATGCCAATTTTGGTAAATCCGTATAAGATTATTTGCCCCTCACAAACCACTCCAAGAAAATTCCTAGTGTATTTGGAGGGCTCTTTAGAGACATTATCAATGCCTCATCAAAATCAAGAGGCACATTATGCCTACTAAAGGCCTTGTATGAGGCCTTTTACGCTCCTTAAATCCCATATGATCTACATATGTTTACTTGCTCCTACTACTGCCTTGTCCTAGGCCCCCTTATTTTGAGATTTCCCTCCTAATGGATCCCACCCAAACACACCCTGAGTGTGGTGGACCTCTATCAGCATTTGCCACATCCAAAATAGTGTGCAAGTTATTTGCCAAGCCCCACCCATAAAGAGGAAACATTATTGAAGAGAGTATATAGTTAGGAAATAAGAAGCATTATTGAAGAGAGTATATAGTAAGGAAATAAGAAGCAATTAAATGGCACAAAATGGGATGATCATTGTGAGTGGCCAATCAAAGTCCATCATATTTCTTTATCAACGCATTTGGGAAGCGCTATATCGTAAGCATATTTACCAGCCCAAAGTGAATTTCACACTATTTTAAAGCATGAACTTCATCCGAATTACAATTTAACAAGCCGTTATGATGCTGCCCCTGGAGGAGTTGTTCTAAGATTAAACAAAAACACCCATCATCAAACACTCATGGATGAATGAAACACCTAATACAGTTCAAAAAATGGCTCACTAGCAAACAACACTCAAAGAGGTAAACTGTTCAATGATGCCCTTAAAATCAAAGGATAGGTTTTAAGACTTTGCCATTGGGGTTTTTTTAAACATTTCCATTTTTGGGAAGAAGTTTTTATGAATTGGTAATTGGTAATCTTATCATGTAATCTTACCAATTCAATTGGCAATCAGATAAACATGATGCTTTTACACTCAGCAAACTAGGGTCACATTGTTCCAAATTCGGTTCCTCTTCTATCCATTAACCCATCTTATCCATCTTTGTTGTTGCACAAGTTTGTAGTTTCTATTGGGCTTTGATTTCTGAATTGTGCGCACATTGAAAAAAACTCTTAACTAAATGTGTTTTTTCAGTTCATGTCATTATCTGCTGCACCCAATTTCTTATATTCTTTTTTCGCAGTTTTTCTTTCCATTTCTTTTACATTTACTTTGATTGGTGGGGATTCGAGAATTTGGATTTGATCTCTATTACTACATGTACAGGTCCCGAGCAATAATGACATGACGTGATATATCTTTTAAGTACCACCACTTCAAACAACAACAGATCCTCTCTTCTGATCTCCCCACAGAATCATATAGAACACAGATTGACAAAAATGAAACAACTTGGCAGCAAGCAGCACATGCTATAACCCAGCTGGGAAGTCATTCACCTGCACTTGTTCGAGAACATTCCGCCCAGCTGCCTTGTATGTAATTCTTAACCTCATTATTAAAGGTTTCTGCAATCACAACAATAAATGAAGATAATCAATCTTTTGGGTTTGTGTGAACCCACAAAGGCCTGCCACAATTGCACATTTTGAAACTGGAAGCTCCCCTACCCATGGTGCCAGGAAACAATGGAATTTTGAGTGATAGATACCTGGCCATACAAACTATTGTTCACTGAGATCATTTGTGTTACTGGAGAGCTGCCATCAGGAGGAAGAATATTGCTACTTGCTGGATTCAACTGCAGCTTCATGAACTGCAAAAAAATATTCCATTTAAGTTGTGAGGTACCACAACAAAGTTGCCTACCAAAATTACAAATAGGATAATCTCATGGAACACTAAACCCTTTTGTACAGCAACTGTACATCCACTCCAAAACATGATTCCTATTGGTCTCTTCGCAGATCTGGCAACTACAGTGACAAGCCACTTGCTACTGACACACATTTTCTACTAGAAACCTTTCTCCAAAATGCAACAACAAATAGGGTCAAATCAGCCCACACCATGCATGTAGACTCAATATCCATGAATATATCCATGAAGGCCTGCCATAGTACTGACTCCTGAGACCGTTTCTCACCTTAGGCACTGCTGCTTGAAAGACAAAATCTGTATAGAGTCTTGAAGACAAGTTTGTGTATGATGCTTTGATGATTGTAGTTTCAGGTGACCCTGGTGGTTTTGCAAAGTCAAATGTCACCTTGAGGCCATCTGTTTGCAATGCCACAATTGTAGGAAATACACCAGCAAGTTCTGTACAAAACAAGCACTTGTCATATTTGGGCATTTACAATGTCCCTTATGAATTCAATTGCCAGTTATCCCAAAGCAGAAAAGAAGATATAATATTTCTGGTCTCCATTTCTCTTGGGATCATTTGCCTCTCTTTTTGATGAAATGGCAGAACATAATTCTTTAGTATGCAGGAATTTGCTTCAGAAACTTGAATGATTTCTTTTTGCAGAAACCAACAATTGTTGAATAGATTCTCCTGTTTTGAATTAGCCTCACTACACATTTGCAAGGAGACAGAAAGCCAGTGAAGATGCTATTAATCAAGTCAGAGGCTTGACAAGTTTGCTCACAATTAAAAACTCTCAAAGAGCTTGGCATTTTTTTATTTAACTGGAAATTCATGAATACAATATATCCCAGGTAACTAAATTGAACACTTAAAACAATGGATGACATCAAAGAGATACTTACCTGGTTGAACTGGCATTGGAGGGTTGCCCAGGTCTTGATTATTGGGGGTTTTGTCAAGTGGAGAAACCCTGTGAGGAGGGAGCACTCCTGGGTCAAAATCAATAAGAGAATCTTGGTGGCTGGGAAGAGTGCTAGCATCTGTTGTGATGTTGGGTTCAAAATACAGGTTTGACGGTTGACCAGAGACAGAGGTTTGGGCGGTTGGGGTAGCTACGTATGGAACTCTTGGTGACTGAATGTCCATTAGCAGGTTCATTTCTGCTGATGGAGGTGGTGCAGCAAAAACAAAGTTGACAAAACAATACAATAGTTAGATTGTGTTTAGACATGGATGCAAACAAGTATTATCACACCTTTTAGACCTGGGAAGGTATGTACTACCTGGAAACATTGTCACATTGGAAGGAGATGTGAGACTGGAGCCCAACAAGTTCAGCAATGCATCTCCAGCAGATACAGGTGGAGAAAGAGGGTTTTCAATTGGCTGAAAACTGAGCACGTCCAAGAGGTTAACTGTGAATTCTTCAGCTTGAGCTGAGGAGTTCATATTTTTAGGGGACAGAGCTTCAGAGGGTTGCTGGAGATTAGTACGATTTGTATAAACTCCAGCATCAGCTTCCAGGGCTGAGGAGGAACCATCCACATCTAGTGGAGGCATTCTTTCCAATAGACTTGCCCTGGAATACAAACAGAAAACATAGATGCATCATTGTCATCCCAGAGCTGAAAAAAACGAATGTTTACAGCATCAAGATAAGTTATCCTATTTCTAGTTTAGAGGACAGACAGCCATAAATCACTATGTGGAGTTACAAGCATCAATAGGGTGATAAATTGAGACTGCAATCAACTCAGTACGTACTACTACCAGTTACATGGCCAGCAGCTGGGTTCAACATTTGTGTTGACTGTGGCTCTCTTTCGTTCACCTCAACACCAGACTTTCACAATTTGAAGCAAAGATATTACAGAGCCAACCAACTAATAGTATGTCATATTTTTGAATCATTGGTGACTTAAGCTCATCAGATCTGTGAGGATGTGACTATTGGTCTGTTGTAATATGATAGACAAACTCCTATGGCAAAGAGAATCTTAACATTGGTGATGTAAACAAGAGACGTGCATGTGCAAGCAATTTCCAAAGAGAACTGCCCAGCTAAGAGAACAAGTGATATGGCTCTTGGAGCAAAACTGACCTTATACTAGAGTGCCTTGTGAGGATTGACTCAAATTCATTTGAACGCTGTTGTAGCTCCAGGATATGACTTCTCTTATACCCTGAAAGCAGGGCTTTGATGCGCCTGCCACACAACATGTGCATCAGGATTCCATGAGCAACATTTTATGCCATAATCAACAGTGACATACATCAACTGAAGACTTCTGGGCCAAGAAAGCCCTCAAATCAACAACTTCCATAGCAGCATTTGAAACTGCCATATGTTTCAACTATGACAACCACAGAGGCTTCACCATCTTTGGGTATTGTCTACAAACAATGTTAATGTGCATGACTTCCTGTTCAAGTAGGCTTCACTATTTAGAGGTTTGCAACACATACTCTGTGCATTGAGGGAACCTTGATGACAATTTCAGAAGGGCTGTCAGAGCAAATGCTTGTGTTATTGGAGTTACTCGGACATCTTTCAGAATAGTTTCAACAACATCCACTGCATCTGATTCTGTTATCTGGATAGATCCATTAAACCCATCTAACACTTGTAAATGCTCCATGGCAAGAGAAGAATCTTTTGTATGCCCTAGACACTCAGAAATGACACCAAGGTGGCAACTGATCAAAATGTTGAAGACTGGTCAAAATGCATTTTGTTTACAAGTGAAAACTCTTGACCTCTGGACACTCAAAAAATTTAAGCACTAACACCTTTCTGCAGAAGCTCTGCACACAGTGAATTCACAATAGACTGACCGTTTGTGGATCCTCCCCTTGCAACTCATTTGAATGATTCACCAACAGTTCCCCATATTCACCAATGCACCACACAGTGACTTGTGCCAGGCTCTCCTGCTCACAAAGAATGTGTCTGCTGGACTTCAGAAGAAGTTTGTGTTTCTAGACCCTTTGATGATCTTATATATGTTAGGTAGCATTTACATCATGAAGATGAACAAAATCTGTCCATGTAAAGTCAAAAGCTATGCAACAAAGGACTTTTGATTTCCATGTCATGACTTGCTCAGAAGAACAAGTGACCCACTCTTATCCTTCTTAGAGAAAAGTGGGCTATTGACTTGAACAATTTTCCAGACCCTTTTTCCTAAAGCACACAGAGCACCTGTGAAATTTTAGTTCCTCAACACTGAAACTTTCTTCTCAATTTGGTAAACTGAGTAAAAATCCTCACCATTCACACCATCAAAAAACCATAAACTAATTATTCCAAGAGGTCATGACCAAGGAAGACCATTAAGATCCTAGACCCTGTGGTGCCTAAGATAAACAGATGAGTAGGCACCTTTCAGCTGCTAGTTTCTTGTGTGATAAAGGTAAGGAGAATCCAAATTGAGAACATCAAGCACACTGTAGCATAAGTACCTACCTGTCCCCTCCAGTCCTGAAATGAGCGATACAGTGTCCTAACAACATAGCCTTGGAGCTCTGAGGCATTACTGATGACAATCACCAAAAACCGTGTCACCCCTTCTGTCACAAACTGGCCAGCCTGACATCACATCAAGTATGTTTACTTAGATCACTTCAGAAACTCTTGGTACAACAGATCTGTCTCTCAAAAATAGCCACTAAAGACCAGGGTACATGTGTCTATCATTGTTCCCTTGTCTCTTCTCGACTCTCCATCCTACTGATAGAGACATCACTTCCAAGAAATGGACATTGATCAATTGAAAGAATGATCTAGGTAATAAAAGTTGTAGGTTAACAACTGGGCATGGTAAACAGCTCTAGATTGCAAGAATGTCCTGAAGGCCTCACCTGAACCATGAGTAAGATCATCTGATCAAAATACCATCTCTGGCTTGGGGAAAACCTGCTCAACAATTGGACATACAAATTTATCATTAAATTTGCAAAGATAACTTTTAGGCTCTTGTCTCAGAATCAAAGCATCAGAACTTCCCTTTATCACCAATCAGGTAATGACATCGCCACAGGTTCCTATGCCACGCATTGAAGACATTGAAGATGTGCAGACAACTTATAGTCTCAAGAAAGGCTGACATAAAGTCACTACTCACTGTGTACTGCGGTATGAGGTCATGATAAGTGCTCATTTGTAGAATGTTCACAATCAGGGGGTGCAGGGAAATACAGAGTAGTCAGAGGCACTTTCCTCCTGCAGGGTGATGAGCAACAAGGTCTTGGGAAGAAAGAGGGTGGAGTTTACTATGCTGCTCAACATAGCATGGTAAAAATCTCACTCACAGTTTGGCAAAGATGTAACTTGTTTAGTATAATTGGAAAGATCATCACCTATATTATGTCATAATGAGGCTTGGCCCACTGGGAGCACTATTATAAGAAGCTTACTTTTGCACAAGAGCAGCAATCTTGGCAGTGAGGTCCAGTTTAAATTCTGGATCACTCACTTTCAGGTATTCAACCAACTCCTTTGTCAACACCTTTACATTATTCTCATTGACCAAATTATATACAAGGTCCAATGCTCGTCGTCTTATAGAAATATCTGAGTCCTGCATGTATAGTGGGATTTTTCTGGTAAATTATGGATCTCTAACTTTCCGGTATTCAACCAACTCTATTATCAACACCTTTGCATCAGTCACATTGACCAAATTATTACAAGGTCTACTGCTTGTCATGACATATAAAGAAGTATCTGAGTCCTGCATGTATCATGGGGTTTTGAAAATACTGGGACAAAGATGACCTAGTTGCACCACATCTGTGGCAACAGGGTTTTCATCATGAAAGTACCATGGCCACATGCATGGGTTTCCAAGTGCTTTTAAAGAAGAAACAAATGTGTGAAATGCATCAATTGCCCATTTAAGGCTTCATGGGTCTCTATAGAAAGTAGATATGCTTGCCATACCTTGACACATTCAACAATAGTAGCACGATGGCGCTGCACTGCTTGAGTATCAATAGATACCACCTTCACCAGTGTGTTTAATGCCACATATCTGCACCCAGAGCAACCTATGGCCTCTTTCAGTGCATCCAATAAGACTGAATCCCAACCAAATCAAGTTCCAACCCCAAATACTTGAAAGCATGACTTCCCTAACTTCTGAATATTTCAATGCAGGGGGGGGCGGGGGAAAGCACCAACTCACCTAATATTGTTGTCAGGAAATGCCAAAAATCGCCCTAAAATGTTGATTGCCAGTACTCGAAGACCACCAATTGCCTCAATAGCCATTATTGTTTGCACACACTCATACAAAATTGCATGGCCAGCATTCTTGTTGCCCTCAGTGTTTGTTGCTACCTGTGAAAACCCCCAATTGCCCTATTAGCTTTCAAGTGACAAGGAGAGGATCACAATTCAGACTGCTCTTCATCATTGTCCCCTGATGCTATGCATCATGGTGGAGAATACAGCGAATTTACAAAACCTCAGATTCCTACAGCTTGAGTGTCTTGTCATCTATTGAACAAAGAAAGTGCCAAGTTCTTATAGCAAGTGATATTCACACTGACTACAAACCTAGGAGGAGAAGAAAAAAAGGTTCATGGGAGTAAGACATTCATACTAAGATAAGCTGACCAATGACTGAAGAGTATTTATTATCCATCAGAAAATGTGTACTAATGTGAACCCCAAAATTGTGCACAGCGAAGCAACTACTAAACCTCTTGCAATCCACCATCCATTTGGTACATTCAAGCAGATCTTAGACCCAGCAAGGCCTAACAGTAAGAGTGCATGTACTCCAGAGAACATTCTGATACAGAAAGGAGAACAAAAAGAAAATCACCAATTATTCAAAGGTCGTTTCTACTTTATCTGTCCAATGACTCAGCAATGTACCTTAGTTCTTTCTTCTCATATGTAGATTACTGTAAGTAGGTAGTGAATTCTAACTAGAATCCACACAAAAAGTCATTTACTTGTGCAAGAATATCGCTCATGACATCACTTGAGTCAGCATCACCCTTTCCAATGTAACGTAGCAGTTTGAGAAGCTCAATTTGCAAAAATGGATCAGAAATACCATTCACATCATACTCTGGAGCATAGCCACTTATGACCAAATTCCTCAACAGCCGCACCACTGTTGAAACTTGCTGCACATTCAATGGCAGCCCACCAATCCTCTTAGCACAGACCCTTCTATTCCTTACCATTAACTGAGCACCAGTCATATAGATTCTTTTCCAGATGACAGAAACCATTTACCATTATGGCTCCTTGATGGAGTAAGTCACATCTCTTGGACATGAAACATATTGCAAGACATGCTTGCTAACCTCCCTCTACACCTGGTATCTGATCTTATAGTTTATCTCTGGTCAAACGCTTGTCAATCATGACCCCTGCTTGTATGTTTACCCACTAAAAAGGTGCGTGTTGTTGAGCCACAAACCCCATTCAACATTGCACATTTCATCTGTTCAAAGAAGATGAATCACCAAGCCAATGGGCACCAACATGCAATCAAATATATATGTGATTGCATGTAAACCATCCATTGGTTTGGTGATTTATCAGTAGAAGGTGGATCACCAAAACCAATGGACAGTTTACATGCAATCAAATATATGCATTTCCCAAATGAGAAAGTGGAAAAGATCACAGACCTTTCTAAATTGTTCAAGGGCTACATCAGAGGCCTGACAGAGTTCAATGCAAAGCTTTACTCCAGAAATAAGGACACCATGATGTTTGTCCCCCAAGAGTCGGATAGCAGGGTCTATGAAAGACTCTATGAGATCAGGTACCTTGCGAACTATCCGCACTGCACACAAGGCAGCCTACAACACAACCCAAGCTTGTTCATCAGCATAGCCCTTCATAATTTGAGAAGAATTTTGAATGTGGGGGTTTTGTCTGTGCACTGTGTTTGTCAGAAGTCACCAACACCAAGACCAACTGTGAGTAATTTGCAACTATACATATTGCAACTCAATGATGGTTGTGCATTGATCATGAATCCTCGACAACCTTCAATGCATTCAAAGTCCCTCTCAGCTGCCATGTTAGTTGATCTCACACAACAAACGATCTACTGATGCAATCACATGAACACAGATGTAACATATTATGAAGTTACCTAACTGCACATCTTAAGAGATCACAATTTTGACAGACATATCCATTGCAACTGTCAGAAACACATCCTCACACCATATACCATAAAATGTGCAGCCTCTCAGATAGATAGGAACAATACAGTTCAGTTAAGAGGAGGAAATAAGAGCCTCAACATGCTACCAGATTGAACAGGTGCTTAGAATTGCAGGAGGTTTGTTGATATCCAAGAATACAGGTGTGGGGCATGGATGCCAACTACTACCTTCTTGCGGATGTATGCATTGTTACTTTGCAACAGGTGCTCCACATCAGATGCAAGGTCCCGTGCCATTTCCGCAGTGCAGATGTTGCCAAGAGCACAAAGTGCCAGCCCAGTAATGAACTGATTTGAGTTGTTTATGTCACTGTTGTAATTAAGAATCTCTAAAATGACTTCATAGGATTGTTAACAAAAGGTTGCCACTGAAGAGACTTTTTGCGAAGTTGATCTGAAAAATTCAAAGACAGAGGTCTAGACAAAAAGGCAGCACTGAATGACAAGAGGGGGTAAATAACAAAACACCCAACAGCATGGATACTTCTTCAGGGAATTGGTGACCAACAGTAAGACCTCCTGGCGCTCATCAAGCAACAACATGAGCCCCAAATACCCGATCCGCTTTTCTGGAAAGCTGACTGCTGCGATAAGCTTGATGCATTCCATCTGTCCAAAATGTGTGGGAAACCCTAGCATGTGAATGAACATGAGCTTTGCAACATTTCGGTGCCTGTAGTCTTGATGATCTTCTTTAAATGCATCCCGCAGCAAGGCACACTCTTTTGCAATGACTGCCCTTTCATCTGCTGCTGTTTTACATGCTCGTATCAAGCATATCATGTCCCTAAAAGAAATAAAGCAGACATGTACCCATATTTTCAGTTCAAAGAAAGAGACTGAAAGCATTCAGAATCATCACACCACTACAACCACTCAGAGGACCCACATTATTGCACAGACACAATACGTCTGTAGAGTGAATTGCAGAGTGCACAATCCAAAAGAGCATTCTTGTCTAGATATAAACATTGCAGTGGAAAGCCTGTCTAGACCCCTTTTGTACAACGAAGCAGAACTCCAGACTATCTTTATCCCCAAGCTACAAGAACTGAAGCAGCAAGAAAGAGGACATCACAGGCCCACCTTAATCTGATCCCCATAGTCGTCAGATACACTTCAGGGATCTGAGCAGAGCCTTCCTTCAATCACCAATTTTGTCACCTCTTGAAAGCAATCAATCCGAAATCCCAAGTGCTGTCCAGCTGGGCTGCCATTCCTTCTTCCAAACTTTGCGCCCTTGCATTTCTGCATCTGTCTGTCTGTCTGTCTGTCTGTCTGTCTTCCAACTGGGCCAATTGGAATGTCTGATCTGTCTGAAATGCAGCTTCTTCACTCTCTCTCTCACAACAGGTTCGATTTTTGTGATCACGAGCTTGGAATGACAGATCTGCCCAAAATGCAGCTTCTTCCTCTCTCTCTCCCAACAGGCCCGATTCTTGCGATCAGGAGTTTGGAACGTTCTGATGTGTCCGAAATGCAGCTTCTTCACTCTCTCTTCCAACAGATCCGATTCTTGCAATCAAGAGTTTGGGATGTTCTCATCTGTCCGAAATTCAGCTTCTTCCTTCTCTCTTCCAATGGTTCCAATAATTGAGATCGAAAGTTTGAAATGTCTGATCTATCCGAAATGCAGGTTCTTCACCCTCTCTTCCAACAGATCTAGTTCTTGCGATCAAGAGCTTGGAATGCTTGATCTGTCCGAAATGCAGTTTCACTGTCTTCCAACAGATCCGATTCTTGCGATCAAGAGTTTGGAATGTTCTGACCTGTCCGAAATTCAGCCGATTTGGCGACCAAGAGCTTGGAATGTTCTGATCAGTCCGAAACGCAGCTTCTTCAGTCTCTCCTCCAACAGGTCGAATTCTTGCGATCACGAGCTTGGAATGTCCGATCTGTCCGAAATGCAGCTTCAATAGCGATCTGGGCCACTTATCTGGCTCAATCTTTCTTCAAAATTTGTCTGCAGTTAAGATTCCGGATAAGTTCGACAGAGTTTAATGCATTCATCGAGCAAGTAACAAAAAAGAGACACAAAAGGCACAGACTACTTCTCAACCAAAAACAATCCAGCTGAATCCGCTTTTACTCTCACAAAAAGGAAAAAAAGTGTGGATCTTTCTTTTTTCTTGTTGGATCTTGATCGACAAATCCAAAAATAGCTATCGATTTTACTCATCCGTCATTTCTACTTCCTCCACTGCAAACAATAATCGCCTCATACTTAAGTCCGGTACTAACAATTCTTCATACCATCTTCTTCAAAAACTCGAGGCAAACAAGCAATCAAGCAAGCAATTAATCCTGTTTGACTCACGTCCCTTACAATCGATCACAGAAATGCACACATTTATTACATAGAGAATCTATCAAAGACACTTCAAAACGGCATAATAGACGTCTCTGCTGCACAAATGTATCATGCACATATCCCAAACTTCAAACAAGAAGTCCAGCAGGCAAAACTACGTGCATTAAGAATGGAGCATTTTAAGAAATAGGATCTCTTGCCATACCTGAGTGAATAGGATCAGTGGAACAAATCGCCATAAAAGCTGCCGGAAAAATATTACTGCAACAACACTGTTGATGACTCTGACTCTTTACGACCAGATTCCATAATTCCTCATCAGATTTGGAAAAAAAAAAATCACCGCCGAATCTTCTGCCAGAAAAAATTGCTCCAAGAAGGATACTGATTGATAATTATGATTCCTAACGAGTTTTTCCCCCCAAAACTCCTCCGATTTGGGAGAAATCACCACAAAAAGTTGCCAGAGAAAATAAAAACTGCTGCTGCAAGAACAAGTACGCTGCTGCTGATGATTCCGGCTCCTTTGCTTATGAGCTTCCAAAACACCTTGGATTTGGGAAAATGATCAATCACGGCAAAACAAATATAAATAAATAAAATGCCAGAAAAATAAAATTCCTCTAACTAACAAGGATACTGATGATTCAGACTCCTTACGAGGCTCCAAAACTCCTCAGATGTGGAAAGAAATCGCCTCGAAGATTGCCAGAAGAATTTCTGCAGCAACGCAATCGAGGAGAAGACGAAGAAGACGAAGCCAAGAGGAAGAACCCCATGTGATCTCGAAGAATCTTGTGTCTTTGAACATTTTGAGAATCTACGTTTTCTAAGACTCTTCCGTTTTTTTTTTTTTTTTTAAAATTTCGAAAATCTTCCGCTAAATTTCAAACATTTTGAAAATATCTTCTTCTTTAGTCAGTCTTTTTGTTTTTCCTTCTCATTTTGAGAATCTTCTATTTTTAAAAACAGCATGTCAATCTTCATTTTATGAACACGTTTTCTCCCAATCTTCTGGTTTTGAACATTTTTGTGAATCCCTACATGTGAACCTTTCTTTCTTTCTTTCTTTTAATTTAATGTCAATACCCAGACCAGAGAGATCCATTTGACAACAATTACCTAGTTGGTTTGAGCAAAACACTCTTGTTGTCTAGGCAAGAAACTAAGTACAAAGCTCCCGCTTTCTAATTAGCCGAATGCATCAATTCAGGCAGTAAGCTGCACGGTGTCAATTGTTTCCCTAGTTGTTGACCAAACATGCACCGAATGTCATGGTGAGCTAGGCACACTAACAACAGGTGGTCTTCATCCTCAACAGTTCCTAGGGGACATAGGTGATAAACCCTATCTCTCCTCGGTACTCTCAAGCTTTGCATGCCTGCCACACTCTACCTCCAAACGATGGTTTGAACATCTGAACCTTGACAAAGATTGCCTGAGCTGAACATTTGTGATCGCTTGCAAATAACTTTGATGTGCATATGAGTACCCAGATTCTGTTA
>Ga0116231_10006529_pt1 | contig 22158 bp, 24 predicted proteins | sample S1TSphgellanicum_2_FD_89695 | JGI IMG/M metagenome (GOLD analysis project Ga0116231, IMG submission 89695) | Host-associated microbial communities from peat moss isolated from Minnesota, USA - S1T2_Fd - Sphagnum magellanicum MG | ecosystem: Host-associated > Plants > Peat moss > Unclassified...
AAAAAAAAATTTAAACAAAAAAAATAAAAAAAAAAAGGGGGATTTGTTCACCAAAAAAAAAAAAAAAACCAAACAAAGGTCACTCACTACCCCCCTAAAAAATCCCAACTTCCAACTAAACACTCTACAAGATTTTTAAAAATTTATTTATCAAAGGGAGTTAGTTGGGTCCCCAATAAAGGGCCGAAGAAACCAAATCAAGCAAATGGAGAAGGAAGGGAGGGGGGAAGGGGGGGGGGTAAGGTCCAATGCCACATCTCTACAAGCACCAAAATCATGCGTAGGAAAGGGAGAATTAAAAAATATATATATAGGTATATATGTAGAGCACGATTGCACTATGTGATTGTGGTGGACCCATATTATAATCTAAATTTGTAGCTAATTTTTTAATAGACTTGTCCAAGGGTAAAAGCATGCACCACAAAGGTACTTTAGTACTTACACTTGTCTTTTTTCTTTTTTTTTTGGTTTGGGGGATAATATTGTTGTGATAGCCTATGAATGAGAGCCAGAGTTTGTGTCCCCTAAAACCCTCTCTCTCCCCCATCACCCCTCACCCCCTCCCTCCACTTTCATCTCCTTCCTTTGCTTAGTGTTCACTAAATCATAACTAGGGCTGTGATAAATCCAACCCTAATTAGGGGAACAAAAAGGCAGGCAACCCATAAATGGGGTGTGATAGTGGGCTTTCATTTCTTGGATCCATGCAACTGCATTTAATATAAATCACCGGCTTTTTTTAGGGGGCACCCCTGGTTTCCCCCCCCCCACCCCTCTCGCCTTCTCCTTTTCTTTGTGTCCTTCAATACCCCGCTCGCACGTTGTACCCAATTTAATGCACACACAGAAACACTCACCTATTCACACACCGAAACACGCAAAACAACAACAACAAAGGTAAAATGAATCCTATGCTTGAATTTATGTGGCTTTACGCCATTCAAGATGGAATCATCAATATTTTCCTCAAGTTTATTATTTTTTTAAAAAATTATTTTATTTTTTTGGTTTTTTCTGTGTTTTGGAATCATCAATATTTTCCTCAAGTTTTATAATTATTATTATTTTTCATTTTTTCATTTTTTGGTTTTTTTTGTGTTTTACCAATTAATTCTTTGGGTTTGTTGACATGGGGAGGTAGATAAGATTATATATTTGATGCTTTAGGAACTTGGAAGCAATTGTTGTTGTTGTTGTTTTTTGTTTTTTTCTTCAAATTTTTAAATTTTTGCATCATATGCGAGCCTCCCAAGAGGGAGGGATTTAGCATTAAATGGCAACGGGTTTCTCCAAGCTATTCGAAAAATTAAAAAAGTTAGTACAAAAGTGGCCCCCTCCCCTCCCCTCCCCTACTACCATCTATAATCCAGGCAGAAATGTGGTCGTTTTCGTATTTTCCCCTAAATTTGGCCTTTGTTTTCCGTCATCAAAAGGGAATATGTGCCAAAACGTACTAGTGTTGTTGGGCAGTAATTAACATTTTTTTTTCCCCATAATTTCTAATCCTGGTTCTGATTTTTTAAAATTTAAAAATCTAGATGGTTCTCAATTTAATTTTTTTTTCATACCTTGTTAATTTTTTTTAAAAAAATTTCACGCTGAATTGATTCTCTCCCAATCGGTTTTTAACTCATTTAGATTAGTTAATTATATTAAGTATATTTTTAAAAAAATTGTTATTAATTATAAAACAATAGTCATATTACCAACAAACAACACAACGATAGCAATAAAAACATGATGAGCCTTACTTAGATAACAAAAATAACACAATGAACACCAGACAGACATAACACAACATAACATCACCCAAACAACAAAAAATACAATAAACGAAAAAACATGAGCAACAATTGTGACCAAACATCAACAATTCATTGAACACTAAGCACTAACAAAAAAAACATGAAAATAAAAAAACATAAAGAACATATAACACCACACAACAACAAAAACACAAAACATGAGCAACAATGCAAATGATCACTAAACATCAACAGTACATTGAACACTAAGCAGTAACAAAAACATGAAAAAAAAAAAAGAGAAAAATCGTGATAACAGATCCAGCAACAAACGACATATTGCTGATTTTTTAAAGTTTTTAAGTTCTTTGGGTGGGGGTGAGGGGAGGGGTTATTAATAAGGTGCAAGCAAAACTTGTCTTGTGTTTTAAGAGATGATGATGATGATGGTGGTGATGATGATAATGATCTGTTTTTTGAGTTATTTTGAGAGAGAGAGAGATTAATGTTTTCTGAGATTAATGTTTTGCTGGGTGTGTGTAATTTTTAAAGCTTTCAGAAGATTGATTGATGAGATTTTTATAGTTGATAAAGGGGGGGGGGTGTTGGAGGAAGGTGTTAGAGATTTCAAGTGCTGGTTGGATTTTGTTTGTTGATGATAGTTGGATATTGCAAGAACCCCCGCCCCTCCTTTTATGACAAAGTGCTTACGGTAAGTCATTTTTTGAAAGCACTGGTTAGATTTTGCTGCTGTTGATGTTGTTGGATTGCAACTATTTTGATGAAATGGGTCAGGGTCGTTTGTAGTGATAGAGAAAGAGAGTAATGGGAGAGAAAATAATCGGTGATGTGGAAAGAAGAATGATCGGCAATTCTTTTTGAAGTGATCGATGCCTAGGGTTGTAATGGTATGCTCACAGAGAGAGAGAGAGAGTATAGTTCTTCGCAGATTTATACAGAGATTGATGATGGACCTGCATTCTTGAGAAGAAATTTGGCCATGGAGATCATTGAAAGGTTGTGAGAGAATTTTCAATAATGTCATTGTTACAGTGCGTACAGCTTTCAGTGCGTGCCTCAAGTTGAGAGTGAGATAGAACAAACATTGTTGTTTTTGTGATGTGAGCACGTGAACCTCTCGTTCCTCGAGTTGTCTTGTTCTGATGAATTATTGTTTTGGCATTGAGAAATTCTGTTTGCTCTGAGATTTCTGCTGCATGCATGATGATTCATCAGTGGATTCCTGTTTCGTGAAAGTGCATGAGCCGTGCACGAGGTGTGCATTTGGATTTGTGTGGAGGAGTTTAGTGATTCGGAGTTTTCATGATATCATCTCTGTGAGGGAATCTGGGGTAAGGCGTAGAGAGAGATAAGAGTGCATGATGAAGTCGCAGGAGAAGTTTCTAGTGGGAGTGCGGTTGCATCCTTCAGCGAGTTCTGAGCTTTTGCACTGGGTGTTCACCACCACTGCACGAGCTGGTGACCACGTTGTTGCTCTGCATTTCATTGACCAGGCTGCAATTGCAGGTGGGAAGCAATGCATGGCACGCACATTCTATGTACAACTGCTGTTCTATGCACATCTCCTGTCGATATTTTCTTATTTTTTTTCCTCGCACATTTCTCTTGCTTGCTTCCGGCATCAGCAGCGGCCCTGTTGTCTATCCTAAGCGCGAACTCTTCTCTTTCCATGCGATCGATTGTTACCGCAGTACGTCCTAAGGTGTTCGGAATCCCTTCTAGCAATTCTCGAACCCGAAGTTCTGGCTTCTGAGACTGGATAGATGTGTGCCGTGAATGGCAGGGAAGGGAGAGGAAGCAAGAGAGAGGGCGAAAGATGAAGCCAAGTTAGCTGTCCTTGAATTGCTGGAACCTTTCCGCGACCTGGTCTGCTCAAACAAGGTATGTCTTCCTTGCTCGGACAAGATTGAGATCAGCTTTCTCCTCCGTGTTCCTTCGCACTTCTTCTTTGCAAGGAGAGCTTCATCGCAGGCTATGGATTGCGATAAATTAATTGCTGCGTTTTGCTTTGGCGGCAGATGAGAGCTAAAGTAGCAGTCGTGGTGGGAGAGAGCATGGAGAAAGCCTTGGTCGAGGGAGTAGGAGCTTTACAGGCCACTTCGCTCGTCCTCGGCACTTCTTCTCGAGCAGCTGCGAAACCCTGGTACGTTTTCTTCTCTCTTATGCGGAGGATTCCTGCGTTGGAGCAATTCCTGTTTCTAGGTACTTATTGTTCTCGTGGCAGCATGGTTGCTCACTCACGCTGGTTTCTCTTTTTCTATCCTGGCTGCCGCAGGCGGCAAACTGCCGCGAGCTACTGTTCCAGACATGCTCCATCGGGATGTTCTGTACTGGTTGTGAAGAACAAGAAGGTGGTATTCCACAAAGAGGCCGGCGGTGCAAAGTCTTCTTCCATCGGATGTGTCTCCATGGTACCAACATGTGAAGGTATGTCTATCCATTCTTCTCTTCCAGGTTTGGATGACAGGATGACCAAAGTAGGGTTCGAAAGGAAAGACTTGCCATTTGTTTAATCTCTGACTGAGGATTGCTCTTTTTTTGCTTTTGTGTCTGGATGGCAGAAGCAGAAATTTCTGTGCGCAAGGGATGTGGAACTGCCTCAGCTGCCTCTATACATTCCTTCCAAAAACATTTCTTGTGTTCTGTTCCTCCCCTGGAAGATGATGACGACGACCATGATGGTGATCATGATTCAGATCTTGTAGACAATCCAGTCTCAGTGGCGAGAAAGTCTTTGTATTCGAAAGACAATTTTTCCTGTGTTAAGATTCCCTCAAGATCGCAGGACTCGAAAGTTGGGGTGCTAGAGTGTTGCTCTCCAAGAGCAGTTCTCGAAGGACCAGGTTCCAGTGCGGAATCTGAAGCTGGAAGCTCTCCTACTTCCACAAGCTATGCGGCAGACATTCAGGCAAATGCTTGGACTGCTTTGCCAACAACAAGAGAAACTCTTGGGAATGTCCCTCTTCCAACTGCTGCTGATGATGCAGCAGGCTTTTGTAGCATGTCATCCTTGATTCCACAACAAAAGCACTGTATACAAGGGTTGTGGAGATCATTTGCCACTAAAAGATGGCAATCTTTCCCATCGTCTTATCGCAAGAAAGAGATGACAATATCTGACCCGATATTAGTCAATCCAGAAGATGTTGAGGAAGATTCATTTGGTCAACAAGATGCTGCCAATTCCCTGCTCTCAGCTGCTGGAAATCAAAGACGCTCCTGGAAGACATTTACTCATGAAGAAATCTCTCTTGCCACTAACAATTTCGATCCAGGTAACCCATTGTTATTTTGAAGCTTCTCTCAATGCTGGCCCAGAGTTGCAAATTGTTGCTTCTGATTGTTCTGAGAGAAATTTTTCCAACTATCCAAAATAAATGAGGGTGGTCCAGATTTGCAGTCAGGTAATCCGGAAAGAATATTGTAATGTTTGCAGAGAATCTGGTGGGTAAGGGTGGATATGCAAAGGTGTACAAGGGGGTACTCCCATGTGGTCGACTCATTGCAGTAAAGAAACATAATCGTGGGGAGAATGCTGCGGGAAAGGAAAGAGATTTTCTCATTGAGCTTGGGATCATAAGCCATGTATACCATCCAAATACAGCAACTCTATTGGGCATCTGTATAGAGAATGGTCTTCATCTTGTTTTCCAGTTCTCTCAGTATGGAAGCCTCCAAGCCCTCCTTCACTGTAAGTCCAGCATTTGTATCTATCCCAGAAGATTTCTGTATGTGTTCATATGTTGAGCTTATATCCATTTATTGCTAATAAAGTTTGTCTTAATTGGTTCCAAGTCTTAAGTTTTTTATACGCTTTTGGGTTGTCAGGTGACAGATTTCATAGGTTTCCTGTGCATTTTTTGATAACAGGTCCCAAAGGGCCACCACTGGAGTGGGCAATAAGGTACAAGGTGGCAATTGGGGTGGCAAGAGGCTTGCATTATCTTCATGAAGTCTGCCAACGGCGCATTATCCATCGTGATGTCAAGGCTTCAAACATCTTGTTGGGCCCTGATTTTGAACCTCAGGTTGAACTTATTCCTTTGAAATATAAACAGTTTAATTTTAGATGCATTGCCATCCATTTGAGCTTGCATTAGTGATTGTATCAAAGAGCTTGCATGTTCCTGATATCATTTTGTGGTCTGTGGCCAGATTGCAGACTTTGGATTGGCGAAGTGGCTTCCAGATAGATGGACACATCACACTGTTTCACCTATTGAGGGCACGATAGGGTAAACCAGTCGTCCTCACAGCAAAAATTGATGTTAGCTGTCATCAGAGGAGATCCTTAAGTTTCTTGGAGTTTTTGAAGAATGTTGGCAGGATCTTGGAAGTCGTTTTTGCCCTTGGAACAACATCAGAAGTTGATTTGAATGTGCTGTTCATGTTTCAAGTTTAAGTATGAGAGGTGTGGTAGTGAATTCACATGGTTGAGGATTGTTGACCACAGGTATTTGGCACCCGAGTATTATATGCATGGAATTGTAGATGAGAAGACAGATGTTTTTTCTTATGGTGTGCTGCTCCTTGAACTAGTCACTGGTCGCCGACCTGTGGATGCTCAGAGACAGAACCTTGTTGTATGGGTGTGTTTGTATCTTCCCCAGAACCTTGATGCACTTACAATGGCTTGTTTGGTAGTGACCATGTGTGTCTAAATGTTCCACCAGCTGATGATGCTTATGGTATCAAATGTTCACAGGCCAAACAATATCTTGAAACGGAAAATGTCAAGGCACTTGCAGACACACGATTGCAGGAAAACTATGATGCCAACCAGATGCAGCGTGCTGTGTTGGTAGCTGCCCTCTGTGTCCGTCAGTCAGCTGTTTGGCGCCCTTCAATGAGTCAGGTATTGGCATACATAACTCTCTTCCATCAATAGTTTACTCAAATTCATCCAGTGAATGCTAAACCTGCAAAAAGCTTCTGAATGCTACCTTGCACTCTGCTTATTGTTTTTGAAACTGGAGAAATGTTGTTGGGGGTGTGTGTTCTGAACAGGTCTTACAGCTGCTGGCATTAGAGGAAACATCAGACAGAGTTAAAGCTGATCGTCTAAATAGGCTCATGTCCAAGTCACATGACTTTGACTATGCTGCGATGGATGATGACCAACAGGAGGAGTATTGCAGCAGTGATGACTTCTTGAGTGGCTTGCAGTCACAAGCAACTGAGTTGGAGCTGAACCAGTCTCAAGTGGGTCCAGTGTAGAAGATTTTACTCATTTTCCGCATCTCTAAAACTACTTGAGGGGGTAGTGCAGAATTTGCTCAGCACCATCGCTGACAATGGATGATGACCAACAAGAGGGGCATTGCCAGCAGTGACAAGTTATTGAGAGGCTTAAGAAGGACTTTCAGTCACAAGCAGCAAGCAACCGAGTTGAGAGTTTCACCCGCCTCGAGTGTGTCCCACCATTGCAGAAGATTTCTCATTTTCCACATCTTGAAAGTCTTCAAAACACCACTGCTGACCAATCTAAGAGGCTCAAGAAATTTGGAAATGTGAGTTGGAATTCAGCAAATGCAGGAATTAGTAATTGATGTGGTAACAATGCTGTATCTGCATGGGTGTCAACACCCTTACAAAATATGTGTTGGAACTTGGTCTACAAGTGTGTCATTGAATCCACCACATTGTTGTACAATCTCTACTCTGCAATTTTGAAGCTGGGTTTCTAAAATCTACGGACACATTAGATTTTCAGTTCAAATGCCTATGGTTAATGATGTCATGCTAGGCTATGCCTATGGCCTCAGGATTAAGTGTGAAAAATAGCAAATTCTTTGATTGTTCTCCAACCAATTAGTGAGGCAGTGCGAATCTTGAATAAAGACAGCAGGATTTTTAGGCAATTTTGAATAATTATGATTGTTGTGCATGACTAGATTATAATTGTGGTCCCTTTGGTTTGATATGTATAGTACTGACAAAAATGGGCGCTTTCGGTATGAAGAAAAAAATGTTCCTTGTATGTACGCAATTGTTATTTCTCAGCCATGACCTGCAGACAATAGGAGATGCTGTAACCCAAAAGGAAGCTCTTTTACAAATATAGCTCATGGTATAAACACCATATATGAAAGTGCAAATATTGTTGCTTCCAGCCAAGTACATCACAGAGGTTACATATCTATTGCTACCAATGTTCCACTACTGCTGCTGACTTGATAGAGCAAAGTTAACTGATCTTATGTGTCAGTTTCCAACTGCTACACATGATACTTGCTCCTCAGTTGCTATAACAACCGCTAACTGTTGGTCCATCTTTGGGATTACACAAAGATGTTGAAATATTCACATCTACAGAGGTATAGCTTGAGGTCAGAAACTGTAGTGTTCAATTGGTGCAAGTGAGCTGCTCTACCCCATCTCCAACAAATGCAATGATGCAAAAAAATGTTCAATTCCCCAACTGAAACCCCTAACTACAGAAGTCCTTCAAATCAATGTCTGAACCCAAGTACTAGTAATATTCACCAGGTTGACTAGAAGCACTCGGAAATGGCAGATCTTGCAGATTTGGGCTACAAATATCTCTCTATTAACTTCCGAATTCTATTTTTCAATTCTCCCATTCTACCCAACTCAAGGACACCCAAACTGTGGTGTCAAATGTTCACTCGAACACCTGACCCATGACATGGATTAAAGAGATACACAGCAAGTATCTTTGCACTCAATGCATATGTATATCAACTCTCTACATGCCCATTTACTACAGCTTGGACTTCCTCCATCTGTCATCATACCTTGGCATTAACCCCTTATAGAAAACATTTCTATCTAGGATACATTGCTTTGCCACTGTGTAGTCACTGGTGCAGCGGAAACAAATACAAGACAAGAAAAACCCACTATAGACTGGGACTAATTTTGCAAGAACTTGGCTGCCACAATGCTTCAGAATCCCCCTTTTTATCCTGTCTTCCACCATCCAAGGCTCCAAACCTCCTTTCAATGCTTCTCCCTCCACAGCCATCCATAGCTCTGCACCAATAAGCTCTGCATAATACACAAAGAAACAAATTCTCCTACCCATCCTTACAAGCTTTCTTGAAGCTGTTATTGCTATGGCTATCCTGGAGAAACAAACAGCGAAGAATAATTTCCGCCGTTAACACGTAGAAAATTGATGGCCACTGAAAACAATAATTGAAACCCTAAAAACTTGCTATGTTCACACTATAATTTATCCAGTTCACTTCCTTTGAGGTCACAATGAGAAATTCCCCAAAATTGTCTCTATATATTTTTGTTATACATGTTTGCTAGCTTTTGACTTCTAAGTGACTGAATAAAATGAAGTTTGTCAGTGAAAGCCTTGAAAGTTTGTCGAGTAGAGGTTGTCAAATGAACAAACAAGATTGAAGGCCATATGACCTGATTGTGATGACAATGGATGCAGTGGATGAAAATCACTTTTTCAGTAATTTCAAATCAAATACTCTGAACAATTAACTTCATAATCTAGTAAATTTTGAATTTAACACAATGAAGTTGGTTGTGATGATTTGCAATTGCCATTACTGATTTCTACCTCCAGCAAGACCATTGCGTCTACTGTCCATACAGAGACATACTGTGCCCAACAATGTGAAAATCCTGTACATACAGTTGAGTCCATGAAGTCAATCTACTCCTTGAACACCCATCTGCATCAGATTGCCTTTAATAGCTTCTAATACAGATAGGTACTTACAGACTTCTGCTCTGCATCTGTAATTGTCTCTCTTGGAGGCTAGCAGTTGTTCACACATGCTGTCTGTTCTATTGAACTTGCATTACATTTAGTGCCCAAAGTGACAAGCAGTATACACAAACTTGTGCTACATTTTGTACATAGGAAACTTACAAGGTTATCTGAACAAATGGTCAGTTGAAGAACGGTTAAAGAATGCAAGCATCAATAATGCTGTTGAACATTCTTTGTAACACTTCCATGAGAAAAGGTACTGGATGCTGGAGTTCCAGCAAGTGATGTTCCCACTGAGCATACCTTGACAAGGTCCTCAAGAGTATCTTCCAGAATTTCATTGAAGGCCGAGTCAATTGATGAACCACTTGATCCTGGTGAGCCTGTTTCTTCCTCAATTGCAGCTTTTGGAGGTATGGAAATCTTGTATGCTTTGTTGCTATCCAGAACCTGTCCTCCACTGCTGTCACCAGGAAAAATAGGAATATCTTCCCAGTAGGTCTCAGATGACTGACGTGAAGTAGTGGATGATGCTTTCTTCAAATCTAAGAATGGGGAAGGAGTGGCCGAATCTGGGTACATTTGACTTCTATGCCCAGGATTCCAATCATAGTTCCTGGAGGAAATTTCATTCTCTTCTGTATGTCCCTCTTCGTCATCCTTGGTAACTCTCTTTCCTCTGGAGTGAGGAGGATCAACCTGAAACTCCCCATCTTTTTTATAGTTCCCTTGCTTGAAACAGGATGCCCTTGAACTTCTTGAGTCTATAGCAACCATGGGGCCTTCATCAGGAACTGCTAAGGACTTCATTATGAGCGAGAATCTTGGATCCTGATGCAGGCGGCTAATGAGAGGCAGACTGGAGGTCTCTGCCATGACTTGTTCTATCTCCAGTGATAAGAGAGAAATCTCTTCTTCCATTGACCTTGTTTGATGTCCATCCAACTTCTGATCACTTGCTGTATTATGGGATTTACCACCTAGATAGGGTTTGCTTTCTGGCATGGAGTACTTTCTCTGACCTTGATGTGACGCCGATGTTGCATCAGAATCTGAGCTTGAATTTGGAGACAAATGTTCACCTCCACTTCCATATCCCACTGGGATTTTTCTGCTTGTACTCTTCTTCACCCCATTTGAAAACAGGTCTTGTATCTTGGAAGTTGGATGGCCCAATGTGGCAAGAGGAAAATTGTTAGGCTCTTTTGCAACCTGTGAGGGTGTTGAGTGTAGCTCTGCATCATCTGTGGCAGGCCTGGTCACCTCTTCTGTAAAGGTGAAGGAGATCGGCTGGTCCAATGAAGTAGCATAGTTTTCTCTTGGTTTTTTATCCTGCGCTATGTACCTGGAAAGCGAAAGCACAAATCAACCAGCCATACCACTAGCTGTATTGCCCATGCAACAAGTGGCAAAGTTTGACAATGATGGTCACTACATGAAATATATGTAGCTTCTCCACTAATGTCTGGAAGGTAGCTGAAAAATAAGCAGATACATGTAGATAAGAAAACCAATCCGAATTTGAACTGAGATCATATCATGAGTCACAACAGAGAAATCTCGAGAAATATTAAGATTAAAAGCAAAACAGGTTCGCATCAATAATCTGTCAGATTTCAGCTACCAAAAAGTTCTAGGGTGGCGAAAGAATTGCAAACACCATCACACCAAGAAAATACATTGTAGAGGATCTTGAAGGAGAAGTACCAATAAAAATTGCATACCTAGATAAACTTTGGTTTGCATCCCCATTTGCATGTGGAGTCATTTCTGCTGAATTGCTCCACTCCTGTATTGAAGTATGGCTTTCCTGCTCTTCCTGCAAGTTTTGATGCACCCATGAAGAGTTCAAGACTTATTATGGAGGATCCCATTGTAGGCACAAGATACAAAGGAGTATAATGCAAGTGAATGGGAAGGTGAAGTGGAGAACCTGAGCCGCAAGTCTATCAGCGAGTTCAAGAACCAAGGCAGCAACTTGCAGCATGTGCTGATCTCGAACTTTGTCCTCATTGGTGTGGGTATACCATAGTTGACACTTGGTGGTCAATTTGCCAACACGCTGCCTCAGCTCAGCTATTTTAGTCTGCTGTTTTTTCAGCTCTGCCATCTCTTCTTCTACCTGCTGCTGCTTTGCTACCTGCTCAAGCTTGTGGGTTAATTCCTTCACCTGCTCACAAAGTGATGTTGGCACAATACCTTGAGAAATTGTGGTTCAAGATATAGATATATTGGCAACAAGTCCCAAGAAAAGGAAGATGAATTGATTGCTAATCAAACATGCCAGGAGGTGTTGGTGTCTCACCTGTGCAGGTGATGTTGCACTTGTTGAAAAGGAAAAGAGTTGAGAAAGCTCTGCCCAATTAGGCTTGTCCAAATTCAATCTCAGTGGTGTCATTGTATCCATGTGCTCTTTCACATCATCCTCAATATTTTCAGGAGTCTGGATCCAACGGCATAGAAGTACATTAGTAATTGGACAAGCAAACTAACAAATTGAGATCTTTGCACCCAATCACTGTCCAATTCAGAGATCTCTTCAAAATGGCACCCACAATCACTATGGAAGATAGTGAGAAGAGATTCAAAGAAGCATTGCAGACCTGGGAGTCATCAACAAGCCTGGTCATTTCCTGCTTAGGCTCAGATACCTGCAGAACATCAACATAGGAGTAAGCAGTAAAACACATCACTCCCATTTTGCAGAGCTTGCTCACATGGTGGTGAACCACCTCCCAATGTCACACAAGAAAATGAATTGGCAGATGCTACTGGCATTGCAATGATCAGCGACATTCTGCTAACCATACCATGACAAGAACAGATACCCTTCCCTTTTCTCACTCTCCAATGCTGCTTCCCTTTGTCCCAAAAGCTTTTTCAGGTCCTGTGAAGTATTAAATTGATGTCTCATTACACTCATGCAGAGAAGAAGGTGCAGAGCTGAACAATGGTACCATTACCATGTTCAGCTGGATGGCAAGGGGAGTTCCAAGCTGTTGAATGTCCTGGTGTGGGGGTTTGAATTTGATCTCATTCAGGGCTGGATCCAAAGCAGTAACATTTGTCATAGTTTCAACCCTCCCATTGGATAAGTTCCTGGGTTTCACTTGCTGTCTTCCTTTTGAGCCTGCTTTGAACTTGTTTACAGGATGGTTTTTGTCATCTGACCTCTTCAATGCTGTTGAGTGTGTATGAGTGGCACTCCTGCAAAATATCCTGTCAAACAATTTAGTGCTTGAGGCCATGTTCCTGCAACAAATTGGGTTATTCAAATCTTCTTTAGCTAATACCATTCAAATCCACGTTGCTGCAATGTGTAGTGTGATATGAGCCTGGTTTGAACTTGCTTAGAGCATGCCCAATGGCAGCCCTCTATCAGCATTTAGCACATCCAGTGTGCAGATTTCTCCCCCATCCTCACCCATGACCCTGAAAAGATCGACTGTAGAAAGTGAGAGACTATTTAACTCCCACCACCTGGGCCAATCACTGTAGTTGGCCAATGAGAAAGTCATTTCCTGCTACTGGCACTCTGGGAGGGCCCTGGTAACATGTGCACTTTTCCAGGCCCCAACCAGTTTCAGAGTGTTTTTCTGCAAATCTTCATCCAAAAAGTACTGTACAGGGGGGCATTTTACTGCTGCCATTGGGCATGTTCTTACAGTATGGTTTTTGTCATCTGACCTCTTCAATCCATATTGAGTGCACAAAAGAAGTGCAGACACATACCTTGTGTGGCGGGTAGGACTATTGACCATGCCTGTACGACTGGTTAATGCCTTTGCACGACTTTTCCTGCTACTATGTGGCTCATTTTTTCCACCCCACTGCCCTCCAGAGTTTGTATTGTCAGCATCCACAAGTTTTCTATCCTGCCTGTGCAGCTTTTCCTCCAGCTTCTTTTTCTGCCAGTCAAACCCAGGTTCCATGTGAGATCAACAAACTGATGTATGCTATTACACAGTTTGACTCAGAGCACAAGATTGTGCATTGAATGGATTTTCTTTGACTTCAATATGCCACTTGCAATTTAGCATATTGAGAAGGAATAAGAGAATTGACTTGTGGTTCCAGCTTGTGCTTGTGATCAAAGCAACTCTTAGTCTTTTCCATTTGATCTTGCTCATGCACTTCAAATAGGTGATCTTTCTCAAGGGCAGATTTCCTCACTTCCTCCAACTCAGTCTCCAGCTTGAAGATCCTCTGGACCAGGGTCTCATGCTCTTGTGACATAACTTGGGCCACAAGCTCTCTTTCTCTCTTCTTGCATTCCAAGTGAGCAACTTCGCCTGCCAATTCTCTCTTGTCAATTTCCAACTGTTTGACTTCTCCTGCCAACATTTCTACCTCCATATTCAATGATTTCACAACCTGCTCCCCACATAACAACCCAGACTTACATCATTATTGGTGCCAGATGCTATGCTGATCATCCAAATTTACAAACAGAAAGTGCCTACACAGTAAGGTGCACAGGTTTCAGATCTTCCATCCAACATCCCTACGTGATGTTGTTGCTTTTCAATTTTACCTCTCTTTCATCAAACCCACTGCAGTCCTTTGAGCAGGCATCACACCTAACAGACTGATCAGCCAATGCCCTTTGCAATTGCTCTACCTCCTGTGTTGAATGAAACAAAATCTTGCTCTTTTCCTCAAGTTGTGCTTCCAAGTTTGCAATTTGTGCCTTATGTGCTGCCACAGTGTGACCTTGATCAATAATCTGTGCTTGCAAGTCGAAGATCATTCCATCCCGCCTCTTGAGTTGTTGCTGTAGCCTGTGTACTACAACTACTTCACACTTTTCTGAGACCACTCTCTGCAATGGCACTGGAGAAGGAGAGCTGTACTGTAGATCTTCATCAGTGCATGGGGGGGTCGTCAAGGACACCATAAAAGGCTTGGGAGAGGAAGGAAGGGAAGTAGAATGCACATCTTGTTTACAAGACTTGGTCCTATGAATTTGGAAATGTGAAGTGAGAGGAGAGCTTGCTCCATCCACATGACTATCTGATTGATGACCATTGTATTTTGTTTGTATTCTTTTCTCCCCTTCTGTTGCTATGTATGCAATGCCTGCATCAAAAGAATAACAAGAAAGAGGTTAGAGACCCAACCACAAAAGACAGATCACAACATATCATAGTATTCGTGACTTCAAGAAACTAACTTAAAAGTTTCTGGATCAGGAACAAAAACTACTCACTCAAAGGCAGCCACCCAATGGAAAAGAAATAAAATACCACTACTTGAGCTCTCAGAATGGTCATGAATTCACAATTGCCATGTTCAGTTATGAAAGACTGAAAAAATATGTTCTTCATTTTGGACCACATCTGTCATTTTATCCAAGATTCTCAAGTCCATAAGTGTCTGCAGTTGCTGTGTCCTTCAAGCAGGCATAGAGGAAATAAATTGACTATGAGACCCATGTGCAGCTTTTGGGTGACAACAAAAACTCACCTTTTTTACTGTCTGGCTTTGGCATGCGGTATGGACTGTCCTTCCTCTTCTCCAGTCCCCCTCCTTTAGATATGATGCTCTCCCTCCTTCCAATGACAAAGCTTATAACAGTGACAACAGCTCCCCCAGCAATCAGAACCCAGTTTGGCCCATCATGCCTTTCTCCTCCTAGTTGCTGCCCTTTGCGACTATTCCTGTTAAACATTGTTGACATATTTGCTGCTGCAGGGCCCCCCAGACCTGGATGATGAAGACTTGTCAAATAATCAATCCCCTGTCATGAAAATTTGCCAAGGCAAGTCTCACAGATTATGATGCACTTGCAGCAACAACACAGTTTGCCTGGGTCTTTCATTTGCCTGTTTTCTTGAAGAACAAGTCTCACAGATCATGATGCACTTGGAACAACAACAACAGTCCTCCTACAAGTTGCGTTGAAGCAAAGGTTGTGCTGATCCTCCTCCTATGCTTGAAACTAATCCATTGTGAATTGCCACACAGTAAGTCATGATCCCTAAAGGAGGATTGACGTGCTTGATACGTGAAACCCTTGGCATCGAGGAAGGGCTAGCTGGTGATAACCCTGAAATGATAGAAACCTATCTGCATCGAGAATTGCAAAAATCTGTCGATTCAAAACCAATTCTGAAGAAAGTAAAACATCATCTTGGCCAGTTCTTGAGAAGCTTGAAGGATCGTGTCTTCAGCTCTTTTCCAGGCTTCATGAGCAGCTGAAAAAGTAGAAATCCTCCATGAGCTTCGAGAGAGAGGAAGGTTACGTACAAGGCAATTGGCATACGTCTTTTGCTGCCAAAGACACTTGCGCGATGAAATGCAATCATACAAAAGAGGAGGAGGAGCGCCGCAAAGCACATGAACAATATTTGGCATCACCGACGACGGCTCGATTCCTCATACCTCGTTGCAAAAGATGGCGACCACAAATCCACACTCTCACCTGCTGCTCATCAGGTTCTTGATCCCTAGTATCGTAAAGACGAAGAGCGAAGCGGGCTAAGCTTTCTCTCTGTCTCTGTCTGTCCGTATGTCTCTGTGCTCCCTGTTCTCTCCCGCATCCAATTCCTTCCTTCCTTGTCCTACTATCAATAATTTCATCTCCGAAATTCTGCAAAACCTCGACTATCAACAGCAAGACAAATTTCAAATCCTAGAGCTCTTTACACATCTGATCAAAAAGAAAATCTCTGAGTCTCTTCCGAAACTCCTTCAAGTTCTCCTCTCTCTCTCTCTCTCTCTCTCTCTCTCTCTCTCTCTCTCTCTCTCTCTCTCTCTCTCTCGCACACCTTGGCTGCTTTCTTCTCGCCTCCTCCGCGCTCTGATCAATTCCCCGAAATCGGCTCATACGCAGCAGCAGGGTGCACAGTCACTCAATTTCCTTGAAAAAAAAGGAATTCCCTCTCTGGACACTCGTTCACAAATCCATACTCCCTCTGTTGCATCTCCTCCCTCTTCTATTGCGCGCGCAAGCAATAAACAACAACAACAACAACAAAATCAACAGAGCGCCGAGTGCGCGAACGCCATAGCCGGGTTTCTTGCACAAGGTCTTGAGAGAGCGTCAAAAGGGGCTATTAGCTTCACTGGTTGGGATTCTGAACCCGCAATTTTGGGGAGCTAAAAAATCGCCAAAAAGCGGCGAAACTAATTCCAAAATTTGGCAAAACTTCTCTCTCTGTCTCTCTTTTCCCCCCCATCCATACAACAGTCGCCAAATTTCTCTCAAAAAAAAAAAATTATCCGGGGGGCGGGGGGAGGAGGGTGTGGCCACAGTTTTAATCTGGCTACTGTTTTAATCTCCTGTACAAAAAGTGTCGCCAATTAAGTTGGAAATCTATCTGTCTGTGGATGATGCTCGCCACTAAATGGCTGGATTACAAAAGTGGGAAAAAACCAAAAAAAAAAAAGACTGGTGTGGAACTTGGAGGATAGACATCCATCACTTTTTGTGGCTCAACTGGTTTTGGGTTCGAATCCCAAAGTAACCAAGTTTTTTAAAGAAGTCAACTTACTAGTTAGTACCTATGAACTTATCCATTTGTTTGCGCTTTATTGATTTTGGAAAACAATGGGTGTCAGAGTGGGGTACCTATTTTGACTAGGGTTTAGGGTTTAAGGTTTTGACCTTTGCCCACCAAGGCAAAAAAAGGATATTGTATTTAGATTCATTATAGAGTAATAGTAGCTTAAGGGATTTTTATAGGCCCCTATGTAATAATACCCATAGTACATAATTAATTAATTAATTTTGAAACATTCATTTTCAACAAATGGAAATATTCTCAACTTATCCAACTATTTTCCTTCACAATATTTATTTTTTGATTTGGAAAAAATTTTAAAAATTTTGAAAAATTTCAACATTTCTGCAAAATAACATTATTAGTGTCCAATTGGCCAAGGTACTAAAGGTAAATAATATTAATAGGTCTATTTTTATATGAGGATTTTTGAAAGATGATATATTTTGGGCTAAGTTGTGTTATAATTTTTAGCTAGGTTATAAAGAGGGGCCAAAGGGAAGCACATTTGTGGTTTTTTTGGGGTGGAATACCCAATATTTTATATTAAAAAATTGTGATAGGTCAATCAAAGTGGCTCCTTTTTTATAAAAAAAACCAATATAGTAATTATAATAATTTAAAAATTAAATAAATTGGGTGCACCCTAAACCCTAATGGTTAATTTCACAGCCTTATCCTTGGCCACTAGAATAGTTGAATATAACCACCACATTCTAGTTTTCATTGGATCCACCAATTTGTAATGTGCTTTGTGTGTGCATTCTTGTTGAGCCCTATCGGGCATCGGTTTTGCTTGAGTGGATTAAAAAAAAATTCACATGTATTTTAAATATTTTGAAATATAAAAAATAATTGAATTTTTATCAAAATCGTGATGATTTTTCTATGTAACCATTGATAAACAATATTAATATAACTATTACATACTTATCCATAATAATAATAAAAAAGATGATTTATATATTTTTTGTACCAAATACAATGAGAGATGATGACCCTTAATGGACAAAAAAAATGACATCTTTTTGCATTTTTTAATATTTTAGGGTTTTTTTTTTTGGTTGTATGTAAATTAGTGAGTAATAATACTCAAATAATGTACTTATTATCATCTTTTTAAATAATGTTAATTGACCCCAATTTGGAATGAAACATTTTTAAAGTTTTCATTTTAAAACATAATGTCCAATATCCCCTAGACAATGTTTCTTCCCCCCCCCCCCAAATATATTCACAACATCATTTTAGTCAAGTTTCATGAAAATTCATTAATATGTTCTTGACTTTGTTATTTTGAACTATAAGAATTTTGTTTGTGCTAATATTTCACACAGTCATTACATTCCAAAACAAGAAAAATAAAATCTTTTGAAAATCCCCTTGGACACTATTTTTTATTCATTCAAGCAAAACCAAAACCTTATAGGGTAAATCGATCAATGATCGAACATTTAAGCGCTCATGGCAGGCCGGATCCAAGGCATGGCTTCATTGTTTTTGGTGGCCAACTGAAACTTAAACTCCTATTGGTGCATTCGACATACTAAAAATTGTTTAAAATGAAATAGAATTGAGAAAGTTACCGCACCCCAAAGTAGAGGGGGTTCAAGAATTTTGAAAAACAAACAACCAAGTGTTATAAAGACCAGTTCTCGAACACCCAAAAAATTCCTTGTATGTTGTTCTAATGATTTGTAGAACTTCAAATGATGATCCTATAGCATTTTAAATTGTTTAAAATGAATAAGAAATAAGAAAGTTATGAAGTTCAAAAGTAAGAAGGGTTAAAAGAGAAGAAAAAAAAAAAAACTTTTTGTAAGTTGGAAAGCTTTTTTTTTTTTCTTTGTTATTCTTTTATCACTCTTTTTCCTTTGCATTTCAAAGATGATTTCCAGAGCTTGGGGTAGCACTCCTATGACATTTTAAGTCACTCAAAATGAAGCACATATGATGAAAATACGAATGAGTGTTCAATCATAGGCAGGTGATCAATGATGAGCCAATTTTACCATAGTCACTTTAGACGAGCGTCCAGGGTCCAATTTCCTAGGAACCAATTTGGACTGATTTGAAGCAAATTGAATCCTTGAGTTGGACTATACCTTGGTCCCTAGCCTGATTCTCGGTTCTCCATATCAGGAGCTCTCCTTTTAGTACTGTTTTTTTTGGTCCAAACCAAACTGATTTTCCCTCCAAAAGAGGTGCTATGTAGGTTTAGCCTCAATTTGCCACTTTTTGGTCTTGGACCCTCTCATCTAAAGGCCTTGGGATCAATTTAATGCTTTCAACCAATAAGATTGCTTGAATTCATTGGTCCCTGGACCTTGGACCTTCGTCTAAAGTCACCCTAAGTACAATTAGAATATTGTGACCTTGACGAACACCTTTAAATGGAATTGTTTGTTAGCCTTGCCTACCAACTACCAAGGGAAGGATATTGTGTTTAGATTCATTATAGAATATAGTAGCTTAAGGGATTTTTATAGGCCCCTAGGTCATAGGTATATTTTTATATGAGGATTTTTGAAAGATGATATTTTTGGCTTGTGTTGAAACTTGAGATTAGTTACAGAGTTGTAATATTTTGAAGGATTTTGGGTTTTCTTTTGGAGGATTTTTCAAAGATTATATTTTTGCATGGTGAAATATTTGAGTTTTCGTGATTGGCCTAGGTGTGGAGACTTAAAATAGTCTCTCAATTTTAAAAATGAATTTTTCTCATGTTTATGAGTGGGGGACATGTGAATATTAAAAGCTAAGTTAATTTAGTGTAGAGATGCAAGTTATTGTCGTGAGGTCGAGATACTTTAAGGCCTTTTATGTTGTAAAGAGCTCGTCCCTTTTTTTAGCATTAAAAAGGGTGAGCTTTATAAAACAAAATTGCACTCCCAAAGTGTGTGAGAGAAAGTTTGTTTTTCTTGACTCCTATTGATCAAGTTGAGGTGGGAATTACAAATTTGTAATTTTGCTTGCACTTCACTCATGCTTTTATGAATTGTCCTTCACCTAGTTTTCCATTCTTAAGTCTAGGAGCCAAAGATGCTTCTTTTACACACTATCCTTCACCTTGCTATCTTTCCATAAGTACATGAACTAAAAGAAAGAAAATTAAAAACTACTCCACTTTTTCATATAGACTTTCACCTTTTGTCAACTAGAAAATTTATTAAAATAAATGGAGAAATTGGGTAAAAACAAGGCCGATCTTCTTTGTGTAGTGTAATGCCCTCAAACCAAGGTCCACTAAAAACAAAGGTCCCTCAGCTCCACCTCAAATGAGCCCTTATTTCAGGAATGCCTTCATCCTTAAGCATTAAACCTACATTAGATTTACCTTTTTTTGAAACCATGGTTAGAAATTTACTTCAATTTATTCATCTATGAATGGGATTACAAATCTAATCATTAAAACCATATTGGATTCAAAATTTACATACTTGAAAAAAAAATTCAAAAAATTCAGCCAAAATCAAGCAGAGGGGTGTTGAGATAAGCTAGATTGAGTTCATTCAAGGTTGCCCAAGGTTGGACTAGAAATTTTAGTTACCAAAAACAACTTTTGACTTGGAACTAATGCATGTATCCTAATATGGCACCCGCAATGATCAAGTTAAGTATTTGAAGCCTAATTTTGACTTTCAAGTAAAGATGAAGCTTTATAATGTTCAAAATGTGAATGTGAAGAACTTTGAAAATAAACAAGAATTTCAAAGGAAAGCTAGGTTGATCCCAATAGCAAAAATCATGAGTTGATACATAAAGCTTGATCTTTATGTCGCCTACACTCAATTGGGGGGAGTTCATCACATGTGCCCAAAAAATTTGATTGCCTTATTGAAATCACTCGTGAAATACACATAAGTTTTCCTTGGTGAACTCTTTCAGGATCAAACTAACATATGAGTTCATTGTATCATTAGTTCATTACACATGAAATGTCCTCCTACAAGGCTTATCATTAGATTAGCAACATGAGAATATGAAAATGGGGGTAAAATATGGCAATGTATGTTTGTAGATTATTTATGGCTATTTTAAGTTGAATTCTAGAACATTATTTTGGATGCCTAGAGCAAGATAAGGAGTTTAAGTAAGCAAGATTTGGTTGGTTTGGAAGCATGTAAAAACTATATTCTAACCTTTGTTTGTCAACCCTAGTCTAACTAGCATAAATCCTATTGGGTTGCTTGATACCATTGGGATTAGGCAATTGGCAATGGTTGGTTGTACTAGAATAAAAACATTGGGGTGATACAATGAAGCAAAAATGGAAGTCCTTGAAGGAGGGTAGAATGTGTATGGTATAATCATGTTTAAATAATTAAAGATGAGATTTTGAATTATTTATTGTGGAACCTTGGTATTTTGAAAATATCTTTTAAGATTGGAAAATGGGATAGTGATGGAACAATTCTAGATAACCAACAACTCAAATGGGTGTATAGAATTTTCAAAATGTAGGAGGGTTCAATGGAAATAAAAAAATTCAAAAAATGCTTAGAAACTAAATTAGTGTCTTCAACATGGGTTCCTCCAATAAGAGTTGTTTTACTAGTCTAAAACATGTAAAAACTATATTTTGACCCAAGAAGTCTAGTTGCTTTGTGACCTTACAAGGTGAAGAGATGTTGATGGGAGAGGGAGATTTTTTATTTTTAGAAATGGGTTTATGGAAAACATACAATGGGATCTAGAGGAATGGGATCGGGAAGTTGATTTTCAACTAGGTTTTATTACTTCCTTCTTTGGATGTTATGCCAAAAAAGGTTACAAGGTAGGCTTCAAAGATGTTAACAATGAACCTATTGCTTGGATGACGAAATATATACACATGTGGTTTTTCTAAAGATCATATGAAACCCATCATTAAAGAATTGTGGCATAATTCTTGTTTAAAGAAGGTAGTAGTCCTTTTATGATTAGTTTTGAATGGAGGTCAACTAGTAGCTTCTTAGTTGGCCAAGATGGGTATGTTTGCAAAAAAAAAAATTGTATAATAATTGATCATTTGAATGCCCTCATCATTACATCATGGATTGTGAAGGTGTTTAATTTGCTTGTGATACATCTAGGGTTGTTTGTCAAAGTTGGGATAGTGATATAATAAATTATGATTTCACATGGGCTCACATTATCTTTGGAGGCATTCTTGAAAGCATAGATGGTAGTATTATTAATA
>Ga0116231_10006531_pt1 | contig 22154 bp, 14 predicted proteins | sample S1TSphgellanicum_2_FD_89695 | JGI IMG/M metagenome (GOLD analysis project Ga0116231, IMG submission 89695) | Host-associated microbial communities from peat moss isolated from Minnesota, USA - S1T2_Fd - Sphagnum magellanicum MG | ecosystem: Host-associated > Plants > Peat moss > Unclassified...
CGCGGCCGGACCTCCCGCTCCATCATCAAACGCCTCAGCGGCCGCCTGGTCCTGGACCCCAACGCCCCCGTCATGCCGGGCGATGAACTCATCGTGCTGCCCTATGTGGAGACGGAGGATTTTGTCATTACGCAGGATGTGCTGAGCCTGATTTATCAGGTGGCGGCGTCCACGTATTTCGCGAGTAAGCTTTAGGAGGAAGCAAGAAGTTACTTTTTTTGAAAAAAAAGTAACCAAAAAAACTTCAATTCCCACGGCTTTTGAGCGGCCACAGTATGGCCGCTCAAGGGCCGGGGGAGTTAAAAGTTTTTTGCGGAGCTTTTTTTCAAAAAAGCGACCCCTTACCTCGCCGGCGTCCGCAGCACGGTCGGCCAATTCGAAACATCCAGCCCCGTCAGCGCGGCAAACTCCAGCACATCATCGCGCAGCAAATCGTACACAAAATCGCGTTCCGCCTGCATGGGCTTCATACCGGCGGTCAAAGCCGGGCGCGGGTTTTCCCGGATCATGTCAGTATCGGGAAATGGCGGAATCTCTAGAAACTTGGCGATCACGCCCAGCGTCGCCTTGTGATCCTTGACCAAATCATCGAAACGCAGAAAAAGCAATTGATCGCGCGGAAAATTGGCCAGCGCGCGGCGGACCTGGCCGGCATAGAGCCCGCGTTCGATATAGGAGTAGAGTTCCCGCCTGCGGGCTTTCGGCGGCAATTTCTCCATCCGCTTGCGCGCCTCGCGGATCGCATCGCCGAACAGCAGCTTCTCCTTTTTCCGCGCATAAACCATGCACCAATGCGACCACGCCCGGTCGAACGGGTCCCGGAAAACATAAATAAGTTTCGCCTTCGGATTATACGCCCTGATGCGTTCAATCGCGTCCGGCCAATAGGCGTAAACCGGCGTCACATCGAACCGCTTGCCGTTGACGCTGCGCGTGAAATGCAGGTCCAGCTTGGCATAGTTCGGCTTGCTCCAGTCCATGGTCTCATCATTAAAAAAGTTCAGCTCCTTGATGATCGGGGCGGTCAGCCTGGGATGCTCGCAAAAATGCGAATCGAGCGTGCTGGTGCCGGCTTTCTGCGCGCCGCATACAAAAATCGCGACGCGTTTGATCCCCGGCCGCCCAATGCGCTTGGCCGGCCCCTGGCGGTTCATTCGATTGGCAATCTTCTCTGCAATGTCCAAGACCGGCCTCTTCTAAAAATAGCGTGTCGCGGGCAGCATATAACCTACAAGCGGGGCAGGGGAAGCGGCATCTCACCGGCACCGCGCCGGTCCGGCGTTGCCGGCCTCGGGGCCGCGTGGTTTAATCGCCGCGCCGCCACCATCCAACCTGAACGGGACGTATCCATGCTGCCGAACAACGTCAAACTCGTCGTCTGGGACCTGGACGACACTTTTTGGTCGGGCACGCTTGCGGAAGGCGAAATTTCCCCCATCCCGGCCAACCAGCAAATCGTCATCACCCTGGCGGAGCGGGGCATCATGTCCTCCATCAGCTCCAAAAACGATTTTGACGCCGCCGCCGCCCGCCTCCAGCAGCTCGGAATCTGGGACTATTTCATCTTCCCCAGCATCGAATTCGGCCCCAAGGGCGCCAACATCGCCGCCATGATCGAAACCGCCGGTTTGCGTGCCGAAAACGTGTTGTTCATCGACGACAACCGCCTGAACCTGGAGGAAGCCCGGCAATTCGCCCCCGGCCTGATGACCGCGGACCCCGCCGAGATTCTGCCAAAACTGCTGGATCTGCCGCAGCTCGCCGGCAAGGACGACCGCGGCCTGACGCGCCTGAAGCAATACAAGAACCTCGAAGTCAAAGCCGTCGAACGCGCCACCTCATCCCTCGGCCACGAGGAATTCCTGCGCCAATGCGGCATCACCGTCGAATTTGACTACGAGGTAGAGAAAAACTTCGACCGCCTGGTGGAACTGGCGAACCGCACCAACCAGCTCAACTTCACCAAAATCCGCCTGGAAACGCCGGAGGCGGTGGCGGACCTGCAAAAGCTGCTCGCGACCTATGGCGTGACGGCGGGATTGATCAAGGTGGCGGACAGGTATGGCGATTACGGCATTACCGGCTTCTTCGTGCTGCATCGGGTGTACAACAAAAACCGGCTGGTGCATTTCGTCTTCTCATGCCGCAGCATGAACATGGGGATCGAGCAATACGTCTATGAGCGTTTGCAGCGCCCGGACATCGACATCATCCCGCCGGTCGCCAACCCGATCTGCCCGTTTGAGAAGATCGACTGGATCGCGGAAGGCCATGCCGGCACGCACCAGCTCGGCCGGGCAACGTCCGGCAAAAAACTGCTGCTGCTGGGCGCTTGCGAGCTGCTGCAGCTCTCCTCGATGTGCAGCTCCGACCGGGAGGAGTTTGTGAACACCGTCCGGAACAAATGGCCGGTCCGGTTTGATGACGCATGTTTCGTGACGGCGGACCGGCAAAAAATCAAAAACGATCCGGGGTTTGCGAAGCTGCACTATTGGACCTACGAGGACGCGCAACGTTTCGATGAAGCGCTGGCGGATAGTGAGATCGTGCTGGTCTCTCTGCTGACCAATATGGGATGGAGTTATTTTGAAACGAATTCCGGCGTGCTGTTCAGGATGTCCGAAGATAGCCTGAAAAAAATCCTGCAGACCGACGGGCTTTGGTTCGTGAAGAATTTCAGGCATGTGAAGCTGACACCCAACCAGAAATTCGAATGCATCGCCAAGGCGCTCGACCATATCGCCGCCCATACGCCGCCCGGGGCCATGCGATTCGCGCTCGGCGTGAACGCCAAGAAACTGCCAAACCTGGCGCGCCTGAAGCAAGCGGGCTGGCCGGACTCGCTGCTGCAGGAGCCGGCGCGCGCGGGCTGGCTGCGCCTGTATAACGCGCTGCCGGCCAATGCCCGCCATGGCGCGCAACGCCATTTATTCAACCGTTTCCTGCGTGATTATTGCGCAAGGCAAAAGACATTCCACTTCGTGGACGTGGATGCCATCGTCGCGGCCGATGATGTGTGCGACGCCGATCCGGAAACCGGAAAATTCCTGCCGGACCATTTCTCCCGGCGCGGCTATATCGGCATCGCCACGCAGATCGCCTCGGTGCTGCAGGCCGCGCAGCGCAGCGAAGCCGCGTGAGCAGACTGGCCGTTTTCGACGAAAACGGCGTCCTGTCCTAAACCCCCGTCTGGTCCCGCAGCGCCGCAAACAGCATATTCACGATCGAATATCCCACAATGCACGCCAAAAACGTCTCCGCCGTATTCATCAGCGGGTCCGGCGATGTCGGTTTGTCCGGCCGGTTCGGCGCCACAAAATCCACCACGTAAAACTGTTCGCGCGCCGCGTCCGCCTTCGCCGCCATCAAGCCTTGTTGCGCCGCCTGGTAATTCGTCATCGCCAGTTGCTGCATGGAAAGCAGCGTCTGGTACTGCGCCACCACGTTCGAGTAATTCGCCTGGCCATTCCCGCTCGCCAGCCTTTGCCGTTCCGCGTCGATCTGCTGCTGCAACGCCTGAATCTGCAAATTCAGTTGCACGATCTGCGAATTATTTGGCTGCATATTCGCCATCGCTTGCGCCAGTTGCGCCCGCACGCCCGCCAGCTCCGAATCCAGCGTGCCCTCGATCGTGCCGATCTCGGTGGCGATCTGGCTCGGGTCCAGATCGCCATGCGCGTTGCGAAACGCCGTCAGCGCGTCATTCGCCTGGTTCAGCTCCGTGGACGCCTCGGTCATCGCGTCACCGGCCGCCTTCACCTCGGCCGTGCGCGCCTGCGCCGTGATCCCGTCCAGCATCGCATTGGTGTCGCTATCGATCGTCTGCGCCAGTTTGTAAGTAAAATCAGGATCAAACGCCTGCACGGAAATCGTCACATACCCGCCGAACCCTTCCGAGACCGAAACATGGCTGGAGACATAATCAAAATATTGCTGCTCGCTCGCATCCCGCGCCAGCCGAGACGTCCAGTCGATTTTTTGTGAACTGAAATAGCCCCGCAGATTCAACTGCTGGTCCAGTTTATCGGCCAGCGTCTGCGAGCTGACATATTCATCGATCACGGTGCCGTAATCGATCGCATCGTTGGTCGAAGGCGTCGTCGTCTGCAGCCCGCCATTCAGCGACGTCACCGGCTGGTACACCTGATACGTCACCTGAAAGGTCGAAACATAACGCCGGGTCACAATGACGCTGGTATAAAACAGCACCAGCAAACTCGGCAGCACCACGAACAATCCGGCGCGGATCAAAAACCGCCGCAGCCGCTGCCGGCGCAAATCCAGCAGCAATTGCAACTGCGCCGGCAAATCCGCCGGGGGCGGCGGCGGAAACAGCATCGGAAAGCCGGATTTCAGCCGTCCCACCACACCGCTTCCCGTCACCAGCCGGCGCTCCGGCGCGCCGCGTCCCGGCCGCCCCCGCGCGTCGCTCATGCTGTCTTCGATGTCGTCGTCATCCATAATGCGCTATAGCTTCCTTGACGGTGTCAAACACATGCAGGCCGCGGCCGGCGATCACCGCGCCGGCCTCGCCAAACTGCCGCGCCATGCGCGGCGCGAAAGTGGTGCAAATCAGCCCCGCCTTGCGCGCGGTGATCAGCCGGATGAACCCGGCCAGAATATTCTGGTCGGCCCGGTCGATGTCATCGAGCAAAAAACAGTCGAACGGCAAAAGCCCGGCGAGCAGAATTTCAATCGACCGCCGGTCCCGCGGCAGCAGCGCGCCGATCGGCTCCAGCCAGGACTCCTGGGAAACGCCGGGCAGGCTCATCGCCAGCTCCACCAGCCGTTTCGGCGGCATCGCGAAAATCCGCGCCAGCATCTCGGCATTTTCCATCCCGCTCACCGCCGGGTACAAATACCCCCGCCCGTTCAGAACCATGGAAAATTTCACCCGTCCGCGTATCCGCCCGCCATCCACCGGCTCCACGCCCGCCAAAATCGAAAGCAGCGTGGTTTTGCCGGCGCCCTGCCGCCCCAGCACCGTCACCACGCGGTCCACCGGCAGCACCGCGCACATCGACCCAAAAATCAAATGCGGCTCGCTCTCGGCCGTCACCTTCGTCACATGGTCAAGCACCACGGCGCGCCGCGCGGCGCCGGAAAAATCAAGCATAATATCCGTTCATGCCGCGCCCGCGCGGCGTCAGCGCCCGATGCGCCGCCAGCCCCACAAACAGCAGCACCACCATGATAGAGGCCGGGTAGGAGAGATGCGCGTAAAACACCGGGTAGCCGGGGTCCATCGCGTGGCGGTCCCATTCGGTCAGGTGGATCAGCGGATTATACGAAATAAACTGCCCCTCCAGGCGGCTGACGGTGGAGAGCGAACTGTAGATGCCGGAGGTGATGAACAGCGCCCATCTGAACAATTTCAAAAACGGCCATAGCGGCGGCACCACCGTGCCGATGGCGCTGGTCAACAGCCCAAAGGAAAACCCCAGCCCCGCGGTCAGCCCAAACGTCGCGCACACCAAAAACAGGTTCGGCGCGTCAATCGGCGCGCCCAAAATATGCCCCCCCTCCGCCACCAGATAGGTAAACGCGACGAACAGCAAAAACGCCCAGACGCATTTGGCCAGGCAGACATGCATGGCCGTCACGCCCGCGATATGGGTGGCCCCGCCGCCCTTGCCGGCCGCCTCAATCGTGCCCGAATAGGCCGCGATGAAACAAAACCACGTGCCGAACCCGCCGAGCACGAATAACAGATAAACTTTATTCGGGACGTCGCGCCCAGCATACGCGAAATAGAAGTAATGCGCCCCGCACAGCACCACGGGCTTCAGGATCTCCAGCATCACGCCCAGCGGGTTATTCCGGTATTTGCCGCGCAGCGACCGCAAAATCAGCGTGCGGATGATCAGCATGTCGTCATGAAGCTCACGCAGCAGGTCCAGCGCGCCGGCGACGGCGCGGGCGGTGAACGCGCTCACGGCAGCCGGCAAACGCCGCTGTTGCGGCAACAGGAAGCGTTTCCCCGCTCACTCACCGCCGGTCTTATCGTCATCCATGATGACGTCCTCCTCCACCTCCACGGGTTCCGGCGCCGCCTCCGGCAGCGTCTCCGGCACCGCCGCCACCACGCCGTGCCGGCGCAGCCCCAGCTTGCGCCGCCGCGCCGCGCCGCCGCCATCCCGCGGCAGGGCGAACGCCGCCGGCTTCGGCCGGTCCACATTCACCGGCAGGAACAGCACGCTCTCAAAACGCTTCGGGTAGCGCAGCGTGTCGAAGTCGATCTCAAAACTTTTTACAAAAGCCCGCCGCGTCTCCGCGCTGACCGTTGACCACAGCGACAGCCCCGAGCCGGTGACGTTATGCGGCTCGATCGCCCGGTGCATGATCTCGGGCGGCGCCTTGATGCGCTCCAGAATATAGGCGAAATCCAGCAGCACCGATTCGGTGCGGCCGACATAGTCGAACTTGATCAGGTCGAACCGCGCGACATGGTATTGCTGGCGCCAGTGCACGTCCATTTCCTCGCGGCTCTGCCCGGCGACCACCCGCACGAATTCCTCGAAGCTGATTTTCTCCGACAACGCCACGCCTTGCGCCGCCGCCGAGGTCTTGATCTGGTCCACCCACAGCGCGCCGCGCCGGCCGTTATAATGCCCGGCGATCTTGTCGGCATAGGCGCTGGTCAGGCGCGAATACGGGTCGCGCACGATGGTGAATTTGAACGCGCTGGTGCGCCCGGCGAACAGATCCGCCTCCTCCTCGTCGCTCAGCGCCTCGGTGCCGGGGAAGCGGTTGTATTTCTTGTTGTGCCGGCGCGTCGGGTTCGGGTCCAGCGGCAGCCCCTCCAGCTCGATCAGCGCGTTTTTCACGGTGGTGCAGGCGCATTTCGGAATCGCGCGGTACAGATAATTGCCGCGCGCGCTGTAATAGGTGCTAAAGCTCAAGACCGGGATGCGGCGGCGCCCCGCTTCCGGCTCCGGCCAGGGCGGGTCCACCGGCGCAAAATCCGTCTCCTCGAATTCGTCCGGGTCCAGCGCGCCGGGCGGGGCGTTGAAATAGAACATCGCCAGCCGGCCGACGGTCTGCACCGGCGTCAGCACGCCCTCCTTCTCCAAATCGCGCATCACCAGGCCGGTGCCCGCCCCGGTCGCGTCGTTGAAAATGACGATGGCGCCGTGCACCAGATGCGGCCGCCAGGCGGCGAAGTCGGAGACCACGGATTCGTAGCGGTGATCGCCATCGACGAACAGCAGTGAAACCGGCTTGTCCCAGCCCGGCGCCACCACCTGGCTGGTGGTGTTGATCAGCCGCACGAGCGCGGCGAAGCGCGTGGTCAGCATGGTCTTGAAGAAGGCCCGCCGGTCGCTCGGCCCGAACACGCCGCCCTTCACGCCGACGAAATGCTCGTGCGGCTCGATCGCGTAAACCGGCACCTTGCTCCCGGCGACCGAGCCGGCGCAGAGCGCGACGGTGGAGCGGCCCCGGAAACTGCCCAGTTCCACGATGCACCCGCTGCGCACCGCGGCCGCCGCCGCGAACAGCAGCTCGGAATCCTCGAGTTTCAGCCAGCCTTCGATCTTTTCGAAATCCGGCACGATCTGCAGCAGCAGGCTGGGCCGGCCGGTGGCCGGTTCCGCGCCGGTCCTGGCATTGTCGAAATTCCCGTCAGCCATTGCGCAGCTTTCCTTTCACGTCGGGCCGTTTCCGGCCGGGCCGCCCGCCGCCGCGCCGCGCCGCGGCGCGCCATCCCTGGCCCGGCCGGGCCGCGTCAGGCCGGGCTTCGTCACCCCGCGCCTCGCCGGGCGGTTCCTCCTCAGGCAGCACCTCGTCGGCCTGAACCTGATCGCCTTGCTCCTCCTCGAGGGGCAAAAACCATTTTTCCGGCGCAATTGTCTGGCAGTCGTCAAAATAGCGCCGCGCGAGACGCCTCTTCTCAACCGGGCCCCACGGGTCGAAATCGGCATAGCCTTCGCTCTTGGGCAACGCCGCGCTGATCGGCCGCACCAGCGTGCTGGCCACCGTCCGGCCGAGCCGCTCGGAGACGCTGTCCAGCGCATCCACCGCGGTTTGCGAAAACGACGCATAGGCGGTTTTGCCCGGGTCCATTTCCGTCTCATCCAGCTGATGGCCGAAGGCGAGCTCCTGCAGCACCTCTTCGGCCCGCGGCCGGAACTGTTCATAGCGCCAGTAGCGCACTCTATCCGGCTGCAGACCGGTTTCGATCTTGTTGAGGACCGGCAGCCAGCTGATGGTCTTCCAGTTCACGCGGTTGGTGAAATCCTCGAAGGTGATGTAGCGCTTGTTGGTGCGCAGCCCCTCGCAATAGGCCGAGGCCAGAAACGCGTCGTAGCGCCGGACCGCGCAGAACAGCGTCACCTCATGGCCCGCCAGCAGCTTTCTCAGATGCGCCATGCGCGGCCGGGCGCCGCCATAGAGCTTGCCGGTGCGCAGCATCGGGCCGCACAGGCCCAGCAGGTTTTCGTCCGAAATGATGATGCCGCGGACCTCCTTCGGCGCGCCGCGCGGGAAAAAATCGCCGAGGTGATCCTCGATCCGGAAGCCCGCGGGGTCGATCTTCATCAGCTCCTTCCAGAACGAGGTGCGGAAGGCCCAGATCGGCATATAGCCGATGCCGGCGCGGTTGAGTTTCGCCAGATTGCCCTTCAGCCGGCTCTGAATGAATGTCGTCGCCGTCTTGTGCACGCCGACATGAATGTGAATCTGCAATCCGGCGATCCCTTCAGGCTTTCTGGTAAACCATCAGATACTGGCCATCGGGTTCGTCCCAATAGCCGATATAGCTGGGCGTCCACACCGTGCCCTGCGCCATGTATTCCATGTCGCGCCGGTAGTAGTGAATCGGCGGTTTGTGGCCGCGCGAGCGCGTGCCGGACTTGTTCAGATAGGGTTTCGCGAACGGCTCGCCCTCCGGCACCTCGAAGAAGCTGACATAGAGTTTCGCGCCGGACTTAAAATATTTCGCCGAATTCTCCAGCATGATGCGCAGAAAATTCAGCGGGTAGTGCGTCATCACCTGGATGCACAGGCCGAAATCGATGCTGTTTTCCGGCAGCCGCATATGTTCCGCGACCGCGGAGGTGTAGAGATTATCGCGGTTCATCCGCGCGTCCAGGCCGGCGCGCGTCAGCTCGCGCTTATAGCCCACGTTCAGCAGCGGCTGGCGCGCGTCGATGCCGTAATAATGATCGGGTTCCAGATACGGAATGATTTTGATGCCGGCGCGCAGGCAGCCGCAGCCGATATCCAGCACCTTGTGCGACGGTTGCAGCCCGTTATCCCGCAGCAGTTTCAACTGCAGCGCCCCCATCGTGTCCCAGGCCAGACCGACCAGCGAGCGGTGCTTCTTTTCCTCCACGAATTCGCGCACCCGCTCCGGGTCGTCAAAACGCCGCTCCACCAGCTTCTGCTGCGGCTCCGGCTCGCTCGCCGGCTTGTTCGGGCCGGCCTTGTTCTGGCCCGGCTTGCCATCCGGCTTGCCGCCCGGCTTGTTCGGCGATTTCTGCTTCATTTTGTCCTTCACGACGTCAGCGCACATTTATCTTCACCAGGTTTTAGGGGTTCTGTAGGGGTAGCGCAGCGTATCGAAGTCGATTTCAAAGGCCTTCATGAATTTTTGCCTCACGTCAGGCGACACCGAATCCCAGATCGCCATCTGCGCACCGGTGACGTTATGCTGCTCGGCCGCCTTTTCATGCAGATGCCGCGGCGCGTCGATCTGTTCGAGAATATACGGCAGGTCGCAATGCAGCATTTCGACATGGCCGACGAAATTATATTTGATGATGCCGAAACGTCCCTCGAAATATTGCTGCCGCCAGTGCGAATCCATCTGCTCGATCGGCTGCTGCGAGACCACCAGCACGAATTCCTCGAAGGTCGGCTCCGCCGAGAGATGCACGCCCTGCTCGATCGCGGCCTCCTTGATGATGTTCAGCCAGTATTTCGCCCGCAGCTTGGTCTCCATGCGGATCTTGTCCTTGTACGCGCTGGCCAGCCGCGTATAGGGGTCGCGCACCACCACGAACTTGAAGCATTTGGTCTTATCCCGGAACAATTCGTTCAACTGCCGCTCGGTCAGACCGTTGGCGCCGGGGAATTTATTGTTATCCTTCTGGTGGCGCTTCCATTCATTCTCATCGACATGCAGGCCCTCGAATTCCAGCAGGATGGTTTTTATGGTCGTGCAGGCGCATTTCGGGATCGACTGGTACATGTAGCGGCCGCCATTGCCGTAATACACGTTATACGCGACCGTGTCGGTATCGAGGTTTTTCTGGACGATGGTCTCGTCCACCACCAGTTTCGGATAGATGCGCGGGGTCTGGCCTTGCGCGGAAAACCGGAACGCCCAGATCTTGCCGACCATTTCCACCTTGATCAGCATCCGCCGCGCCGCGTATTCCGAAATCACCCGCCCGGGGCCTTCATCCTGCGCGTCGGCGAACATCACGATCGCGCCCTCGACCAGATGCGGGCGCCAGGCTTCAAAATCCGCCAGCGTCGATTCATAGCGGTGATCGCCGTCCAGATACAGCAGCGACACCGGCGTATGCCAGCCGGCGCTGACCACGCGGCTGGTGGAATTGAGCAGCCGCACATATTTGACCATGCGCGTCTCGACCATGGTCTTGAAAAATTCCTTGCGGTCGCCCGGCCCGAATTTCGCGCCCTTCACCCCGACGAATTTTTCATGCGGGTCGATCGCATAAACCGGCACCGGCTGCTCCGCGCCCGAAGTCGGCCCGGCGCTGACGCCGGCGCAAAGTGCGGCGGTCGAACGGCCCCGGAAACTGCCGACTTCCACGATGCAGCCTTCCGTCACCGCCTTGGCGTAGCTGAACAGCATCTCGCCTTCCAGAACCGTCAGGAACCCGTCGATGCTTTTAAAGAACGGCAGCACATCGGTGATCTGCTTCTTCTGCGGCGGCCGCGGCGCCTTCTGGCTGTCGGCTTGGGGCGCGTCTCCGGCCGGCGCGTCCCCGCCTGGAGAATCCCCGGCCGGCGCGAACGCCGTCACCGTGCTCTGCGCCTCCATCGGCTCCCGCTCCGGCGGCGCGCCGGCATCTTCCGCGGCAGCATCCATCATCACCAGCTCCTTTTTCGCCCTTCTCATACAGCCTTCCTTCGTTTCATCGCAATGTAACCCGCGCGATCTCGCCCGCCGCCCCGCGCCCCGCACCGCCGGTGTCCAGGCTGAACACCGCGTAGTGCGCGCCCCCCTCCTGCTCGATCATCACCGGCAGCGCCGCCACCAGCCCCGGCAGACGGGCGACATTTTCGCCGCCAGCGGTGTACAGCACCGCGGCGGAGACCACCTGGCTCAGCCCGGTGCCGTCCAGCAACACCCGGTAGCGGGCCGGACCATCCCCGCTCGTCACGATCACCGTCACCTCATCGCCCCGCCGCGCCGCCAGCGCGCCGCCGCTGGCCGAAAGCGCCGTGCCCTCATAATAGGCCGACATCCACCCGAACGCGATTCCCGTCGGATAGGCGGTCCGAAAATCCCCGGAGCAGAAATTCAGCTCACGCACCAGGTCCACCGGCGGCCAATACGCCCCCAGCGCTATCCCGGCCGCCGCCATCTCTCCCAGCGCCCGCACCGTCAAATCCGCGTTATGCAGCCCCGCATCATCCGGGTTCATCACCCGTACCGCCGCCCATTCGGAGGCATAGATCAAATCCTTCCCGCTCGCCCGCCGCACCGCCGCCATCCCCGCCGGCAGCGAGTCGCAAAGCCGCGTGGGATCGGACGTGCCGCAATAGCTATGCACCGAAATCCCGTCCACAGAAGCCCAGCCCGCCCCGGCCAGCGCCCGCATCCGCGCGATCTCCGCCGGCGCCGCCCAGTCCACCATCGCGAACACTTTTATATCCGGGTTCGCCGCCTTCATCGCCGGCGCCGCCGCCGCCACCAGCGCCGCGTAATTGCGCAAATTCGCCGCCCGCCGCGCCGCATTCCGCTTGCCGCCGTTCTGCAGCCACCACTCGTTCCCGATCTCCCAATATTTCACCCGCGCCCCGTACTTGCCCACCAGAAACGCATCGAACCGCGCCGTCTGCGCGTCATATGCCGGATCCTTCACCGCCGCCGTGGTCGGCGTGATGAAACTCGCGGCCGGCACGCTGTCCAAAAACGCCTCCGGCGTTACCCCGGCTTGCGCCGCCGCGCGCTTACCCACCTCCGCATTCGCGGCCCAGTCATAGTCCTCCGCCCCCCACCCGCCCAGATACCGCGACAGCGTCACATGCGCGATGTCATCCATCGCCGCCTGGTAGGCGGCAAATTTTGCGGCCGGGATTTTATCCCAGGAATAATTCACGCCATAGAGCAGCGGCGAAATCGCCACCCCGGCGCCGCCGATGGTGATCGTCGTCACCTGCGCCCACGCATACCCCGCCTTCGCCAGGCCGAGCATCCCGGCCCAGGCCAGCGTCCCAAGCAGCCGCCGCATCAGAACGCCTTGATGGCCCGAATGCCCGCCAAATTCGGCTCCTCCGCATCCGGTGGGTCGTAATCCGGCGAGATTTGCACCCCGCCCGCCGCCAGCGCGCCGATCAGCATTTTGCGTCCCGCCTCCAGCCCGCCCAGCGTGGTGGTAATCTCCCGCCAGGTCTCCGCCGGCACCAGATTGGTCAGGTGCACGCCGAGATTTTTGCCCGCCGGCACCATCCAGTCCCGCCAGCGCGACAGCGTCATCCCGGACCACCCCGCCAGGTCCGAGCGCAGCCGCAGCACATTCTGGCTATGCAGCCGGGAGGGTTTGGAAATATCCAAATCCACCTCGGTCAGCCAGTTCCAGTTATGGTCGCGCTTCTTCTCGATCCCCTGGCTTACCAGATGGTCCAGCCGTCCCAGCCGGTTCTGGAATTCCGGCAAGAATTCATTCCATTTGCGCACCAGCACCGATGGCGGCATCGTATCGATCAAGTTCCAGTCGATCCTATCATGCAGCGCCGGGTCGGACGAATACAGGCTCTCCGCGAAGGCGATCAGCGGGTCGCCGCGCAGCAGCAGCGCACGCGGATTGGGCCGGTCAAAAATAATCTCCGGCACATGCCAGCCCTGGCCCGACCGCAGCAAAAAGCCGGTGGTCTTATCCGGCAAAGCCCGCACCAGATTCGCCACGAAATTCGGCGCCGACGTATTCCGCAACTTCACCGCGTTGCGCGTGTACCCCGCGAACTCATTGCCCAGATGCGCGAACTCGATGCAGTGCGGATGAAAAATCTGCCCATGGCAGACGATCTTTTTCGAACAAGAAAGAATCTGGAACGCGATCTTCAGCTCGACCGTGGAAAGCCCCATGACGGCGAAAAAACTCTCTTCCAGCCGCCCCAGATCCTCGTACCATTTCTGCACCGGCTTACCATAGACCGGCACCCCCGGCGCGCCGTCCCGGTAGCGTTGGCGGTTCTCCTCGTACTCGCCGGAAATTTTTGCCGCCTGGTCGTTGGCGAACGCCAGCGTGCGCGAATGCCCCAGCCACACCTTGTCCAATTCGTCGAACATCTCCATCCGGTGCGGCGACATCTTTCGGGCCATGAAAAACGGCTGGCGCACCAGATATTCTACCCGGTCCGCGCAGAAAATAATCGGCACCATGTAATCGGTGAACTGATACAGCGTCAGCGGCCGCGCCACGATTCTGGACGACGGCACCAGATTGCAAACCAGCGTCTGAAAAAACAGCTCATCGGGAATCAGCGTCGTCGAGAAAAATTTCTGCACATCCCGCCGCCGCGCCAGCTCCATCACCTTCCGCAGAGTCTTCCACGTCAGCACCCACCACTGGCTGCCCATATGCGGCTCCAGCCCCAGCACGAATTTCCGCTTCAGGTTGAAAAACTGCTGAAACTTCAAAATCCGCTTGGACAGTTCATGCCGGTCGCGCCAGTTCGTGAAAAACCGGTACTGATATCTCTCCTGCTCCGGCCCGCCCTTCACCCAGCTCTGCTTATCCGTCGGCACGCCCTCGATGAATTCCTTGCCGTCATTGCGCTCCAAAAACGCCACCAGATCGTCCGAGGAACGGATCGGATAATCCGCCCCCGACGCATAATACACGTAATCCGGGTCCCACCCCGCCGCCTCGATCTCGTCGATGCAGTTCAGCGTCGCCTTGCAGATCGACCACTCGCCCCACTTCACATTCACCCGCGCGGCGAAGCGCACTTGCGCATTGCCGGCAAAACTATCGCGCAGCGCGAAAAAATCCTCGTCGTTGGATTTCTTGTCGTAATGCACCGCCACGCTATGCCCGGCCTGCGTCAGCGCCGAAATCAGCCGCGCCAGAATTTTCGGATGCTGATGCGCCAGAATGATGTAGGAAATCTTCATGCGGTCAAAACCACTGGCCATTGTTGAGCAACCCGCAGCTCAGCAGGTCACGGCTGCTCTCATAGCGCCCGCTATTCTGATTCACCAGCCACATCTCCGCCATCTGCGACGCGCCGGGATACAAAGTCGTCACATGATCCGGGTATAACTGCCCGCCTTCCGCCTGCTTGGCGATATGCAGCGCGTGCTCATCCCCCAGCATCGCGAAGCGCAACAAACAACCCGTGGTGGTGGAATGCCAGTCCGAGTGCGGCGTGTTCAGCCGGTGCGGCACCAGATGCCGCGTCGAGGCCGTGTAAAAACACTCCTTGGTCCATTTCACCAGCGGGATCCGGTTCAGCGGCGGCGCCTGCCGCGGCTCGTCCCCATACAGCGCGCGCCGCTGCACCCCGCCATAAATCGGCACCACCCGGTTCGCCTGCGCATCGCTCGTCTGATACCCGAACCGGTCGAAAAACGGCAAAAGCGACAGCGGCGACATGCCCGGCTCATAACTCATCTCGCGCGCCGGCCGGTCGCCATACACATCGATCACCAGCGCCGCCACATGGTCGCGCTGCTCGCTCTCCACAAAATCGATCAGATCGCGGATATGCCGCGTCTCCGACTTCGGAAACACGAACAAATCAAACGGCCCGACCGACAGCACCCATTTATTCATCGCATAGCGCCGGCGCAGAAAATTCAGCGCGTGGATCGTGTTGCTGGGGTGCATGAACCCCTCCGGCCGCCAGATCGTGCAATCGGGGGCATCCTTCAGCCGCTCATGCAAATCCCGCTCGGCGCCGATATCCAGAAACACGAAATGCGCGATCCCCAGCCGGCGGTAATACGCCAAAAACCAGTCCAGCAGCCGGTGGTCGCCATAATACGGCACCACCGCCGGCACGCCCTTCACCTTGGCGCCGTCCACCAGCCCGGCGACGCGCTTCATCCGCCGCCCGGCGCGATACGCCGCATTCTGCAGCCGGAACGTGTGGCGATACCAGAACGCCAGGCGCATCCTGTGCTGCTGGAAATAATCGCCGACCACCGACATCAAAACTTCCCCATTGCCTTACGCTCGCCAGCCCCGCCGGCGACTACTTAGAAATCTATTAAATTCCTGTCACGGCTATATAGCTTTTTTACTTCCCCGCAAACAAGATTCTATCCTGGCAGGTAATATTATAAGGAAAATTCAGGCGGTTTCAGGGCGGGCGAGGTCAGGAAGAAAGGAGCGCTTTTTTAAAAAAAAGCGCGCAAAAAATTTTTGGTTGTCCCCGGACCTGGCACCAACACCGTCTGGCCACTCAACCGCCGCGCCCTCTGGCCCAAACCTCCAGCCCCTCCGCGTCATGCCGGCGAAGGCCGGCATCCACGCCTTCGGAACAGCGACCTGAGCCGCAACCAGCCAAAACACATGCCCAGATTTTACCCCGCCGTCCTCTGCCCAAATTCTTCTCAAAAAAGCAAAAATTGACCAAAAAACAGCCTGCCCAATTTTCAGCCAAAACCCGCCCTCGTGAAACCCCTTCGTCTCGCCGGTCACATTAATAAAAATCATCACTCCGTTACCGACAGAAACATGCGCGCGCCCCGCCTGGTCCGTCATTTAATCAAAAGGAAACTTATTTGTAACTGAATGTAACATGCGCGGCGGCTGGCATTCACTTTGCAGTAACTTAAGCGTCACGGGCCCGCCACAAATCGCATCTCGAAATGCGAAGCATGGCGGCCCGCGTTGGGATCGTTTCAAACTGGGAACTCAAGGGGGCATTTAAAATGAAGAAATCTTCGTTCAATCTGCGGGGCTCGCTCCTGCTGTTCACCGCCTGTACCATGGCCAGCGCCGTCACCCTCCACGCCGCCCGCGCGCAATCCACCGGCGTCGCGGTGCCAGGCGACGGCTCCGCCGAGAGCAGCTCCTACCAGATCAACACCATTCACGTGCTGGCGAAAAAACTGATTCTCAAGGAAAAAGACCTCCCCAGCGCCATCTTCCACATCACCCCGCAGGAAGTCGAAGCCGAAGGCCAGCTCGGCTCCGTCGAATCCGTCCTCAAAAACGCCCCCTCGGTCAACGAATACCAGTCCGGCGTCGGCCAGGGCGTGCCCGTCCTCACCGTCCGCGGCGTCCGCCTTTACGAGCTCTCCGAAACCCTCGACGGCAACCCGCTGACCGACATTCTCTACGGCGGCCAGGGCGCCTTCCTGTCCAACAACATCGGCTCGCCCGTCACCCTCCAGGAAGTCGGCACCACCACCGTCATCCCGGGCGTCGCCCCGCCCAGCGACCAGGGTTTTGGTTCCGGCGGCGGCACCATCGCCTACACCACCATGGAGCCCAGCGACACGAAATCCGCCGAAGTGTTCGGCAGCTACGGCTCCTTCAACACCAGCAACGCCGGCTTCAACTTGAACACCGGCAAGATCGGCACCGGCGATGACGCCGCCACCGCCCTGCTGCACTACGACGAAGGCTATAGCGACGGCTTCATCGACGACACCAACGAGCGCGATCAGGACATGATGTTCAAGATCGACAAGCCCTATGACGACGGCCTCTCCAAAATCAGCCTGGACGTCATCTACAATCGCGGTTTTGGCTACATCAACACGGCCCCGCTGCCCACCGCGCTGATCGCGCAGGATAGCTACAGCTACAACTTCCCCAAATCCCTCACCTTCTCCAGCCAGAATAACCGGTTCCTCACCGCCAACCTGGCGGATGAAACCTTCGTCAACCCGTATCTCAAACTCTACGCCAACCTGTTCTTCAACCGCAGCGCCGGCACGTTCCTGAGCTACCAGAACCCCAACAGCATCGCCTATTCGCCGTCCTTCCCGTATCAGATCACCTTCCAGGTGCCGTATTTCGCCACCGGCGCCATCGGCCCGACGGCGCAGGCCCTCGGCGTCGCCACCGTGCCCAACCCCACCATCGGCGGCTATTTCAATTACGACCCGCTGATCTTCTACCCCGGCGGCGTCGCCGCCGCGGTGGCCAGCGGCAACGCGCTCACCACGGTCGGCTATTCATACGGTGAATCCGCGGAACTCATCCAAGCCGTCACCAACACCATCGGCTTCACCCCGCACGCGAGTATCTTCCTGCCCTACAACACCATCCAGGTCGGCGCCCTGATCGCCAAGGAGAACGAGTCCGCTCAAGAATATTACTGGGGCAATCCGGACGTGCCGGAAAAACAGGGCTATAACGAAGCGACCCAAGGCGGCGGAGACCAGCGCTCGGTCTATCAGGTTTACATCACCGACAAGGCCGATCTTCTCAACAACACCTTGCACATCAATCCCGGCGTCACGGTCGCTTCGGCCTATACCAGCTCCATCTCCAACGAATCCTTGGACGACCCGGCCGCGAAACTGCAAAACTTCAATTCGATCGCGGAACCCTATCTGGGCATCACCTACGACCTGCCCGATCATTTCGTGGCCTACGCCGACTACGGCAAGGGCGGCTATTTCGCGCCGATCTCCGATTACGGCTTGAACAACATCAACGGCGTGCTCAGCCTGACCGCGCCGAAACCCGAAATCGTGCACCTGTACGAAGCCGGTATTAAGTATGATTCCGACGTTCTCGCCGCGACCCTGGACGCCTATTATCAAAAAATCACGGACGCGGACAGTTTCTTCGTGAACTACTCCACCGGCGCCGAGGACGACGGCAACACCGGCGCCCAGCAATTCCGTGGCTACGAATTCCAGTCGACCTGGGACGTGACGCCGAATTTCAGCATCGACGACGCCGCTTCCTACACCGACGCCCGCTACCTCTCCAGCTACTTCGCGCTGGACACGCCTTTCGAGGACCAGTACGGCTACGTTTTCAAGGGTGACCCGCTCGCCTCCATCCCCAACTGGCTCGCCCACCTGACCTTCGACTACAAGCTCGGCAATTTCGGCGCCCATCTCACCGAGCAATACACCGGCAGCCAGTTCAGCACCTATGACTTCCAGCCGGCCATCACCTATACCGGCCCGAACGTCACCAGCAACCCGGGCTGCTCGGAAGGCACCAACATCCCCAATCAATGTCTGGGCCTCGCCACCGTGCCGGATTCGAAGAACCAGGGCGCGCTGAAAACCCTCATCGGCGGGCCGATCCCCGAACTGCAGCAGCCCAACTACTTCCTGACCAACCTACTGCTCACCTACGACCTTCCGCTGCAGAACGAGCCGGTCAAGAAACTGCATTTCGAGCTCAACATTCAGAACCTGCTCGGCGTGCATTATCTGGAGCATCTCTACTCCTCCTACGCGGAAATTCCGGACGGCAAAGGCGGCTACGCCATCACCTCCGAATACAACTCCGCCTTCTACGGCCCGCCGCGCTCGATCACCGTCGAAGTCTCGGCCAAGTTCTAACAAACCCCAACCCCGACCGAACGGCGATGCGCCCCCGCGCATCGCCGTTCGCGTTTCACGACCAGCCCCTCCCCGTCATGGCGAGCGCAGCGAAGCCATCCATCTTCCCCACGCCCGCAACGGTCAAAAGAGGAAATCGTTTCTATAAAAAACAAATAATTTTTTAGATTAGCTTCACTAACAACAAGTTATTTACGTCATGACAGCAGACCTGTCCTTTGAGTCATATGACTCAAAAGACAGAATCACTGACATACCGTTAGCGCCCCAGACCCCGTAGGGCGGATAAGCGCAGCGCCATCCGCCGCCTCCCACCCCCGCCCCCCGAGCGGCCACCCCATGTCCCCTCCAACCCCGCGGATAACAAAAGTTTTTTGGTTACTTTTTTTCAAAAAAGTAACGCCTTCTCCCTTGCCTGCCCCTCAAAAATCCGCTCACAACCACCAATGCTCTCCCGCATCCTCGCTTTGGCCCTCATTCTCGCTCCCTTGACCGCCGCCGCGGAGAACTGCGGCACCATCATCATCCCCCCCGGCATCGGCGCCGGCGCCGGCGCGGACATCTCCTCCTTCAACCCCATGCTCGTCCAATCGCTCTACGATTCCGAAGCCGCCAACCTCATCTTCATGCAACTCGTCTGGATCGCCCCGGACCACACCGTGGACTTTTCCCGCTCCCTCATTGCCGCCGTCACCACCCCGGACCAGGGCACCACCTACAATATAACCCTGCGCCTTTGGCACTGGTCGGACGGCATGCAGGTCACCGCGGCTGACGTGCTCTACACGCTCAACCTCGGCAAAGCCCTTGGCGGCACCTGGACCTCCTTTGGCACCGGCGGCATGCCCGGCATCATCAAATCCTTCACCATCACCGACCCCACCCACTTCACCATCACCCTCACCCGCCGCGTCAACCCCACCTGGTTCATCCTCAACGGCCTGCCCACCTTGGAACCTGTGCCCGCCCATATCTGGTCGCGCTATAATCTGGACCAGATCTGGCAAAACCAGTCCTCCCCCGCCTTCTTCCGCGTCGTGGACGGCCCGCTTTACGTGGACAAGCTTTTTGTCGGCCAGGACGCCGTCTTTCTGCCCAACCCCGCCTATGAAGGCCCAAAGCTGCACTTCTCGCGCCTGGTCATCAAATTCATGAACAGCGAGGACGCCGAGCTCCAGGCCGTCGAATCGCACGATCTCGACATGGCCAACATCCCGTTCCCGCTCTTCAACATGGCCAAAAACCTGCCCGGCCTGAAAGTCGTCTCGCTCCCCGCGCTTTATGGCTGGAACGAACTCATCCCCAACCTCGCCAACCCGTCCACCCCCTATTTCGCGGATGTGCGCGTCCGCCAGGCGATGGCGGACGCCATCAGCCAGCAACAGATCATCCAGCTCGCCATGCACGGCCACGGCAACGAAACCCATTCCGCCGTCCCCATCGAGCCGCCCACCTTCCTCTCCCCCGCCGGACTCGCCAACCACTACCCCACCGGCTACAATCCCGAAAAGGCGAGACAGCTACTTCAACAAGCCGGCTACACCCCCGGCCCCGACGGGATCATGCAGAACCATGGGCGCAAAATCTCCTTCACCATCCTGGTTCCCGCCGGCCAGGATTTGCGCCTGGAAATGATCCAGACCATCCAGCAAAATTTCCGTGCTGTCGGCATCGACATGACGGTGCAGCAGGTGGAATTCAACCAGATTCTCGCCTTGCTGGTCGATGCGCGCCAGAGCTGGCAGGCCATCTTGCTCGCCACCACCCTCTCCGCCTATCCCACCGGCGAAGGCAACTTCAACACCGGCGGCTACTACAACGACAACGGCTACAGCAACCCGCAAATGGACGCCGACATCGCCGCCAGCACCGACACCCCCGGCGAAGCGGGCCTGTACGCCTACGAAGACTATTCCGCCGAACAGCAACCCGTGATCTTTCTGCCCGAGGAAAAATACAGCATCCTGGCCCGCGCCGGACTGAACGGCATCGACAAGTTCATCTCCCCCATCAGCCTCTGGGCGCCCGATGAACTGACCTGCACCGCGGGAGCGCAGTCGTGAAGAAGGAAGGAAGAAGTTCTTTTTTGAAAAAAAGAACCAAAAAACTTTTGGCCGCTTCGCGTCCGGGCCGTGGCATATGGGAAGCCGTTAATCGCCTCCAGCAGAGGCGATTAACGGCTTCCCATATGCCAAGGCCCGAACGCGAAGCGGCCAAAAGTTTTTTTGCTACTTTTTTTTCAAAAAAAGTAGTTCTTGCTTGCTTTCTTTTGTTCTCTCCGTCTGTGGCCCTCGCCCAGCCTGGCGACTGCGGCACCATTGTCATCCCCACCGGCCTCGGCGTTGCCCCCAGCGACGACATCACGTCGCTCAACCCGCTTTTGGTCACCTCGCTGTACAATGCGCAGGCGGCCGGTCTGCTCTATGAGGGCCTCATCTGGATCGGCCGCAACGCGCAGATCGACTGGTCGCGCTCGCTCGCTTCCGCCATCACCTCGCCGGACCAGGGCACCACTTACGACGTCACCCTGCGCCCCTGGCACTGGTCCGACGGCGTGCCCGTCACCACCGCGGACGTGGCCTATACGTGGAAGCTGATCCAGGAACTCGGCGCCGACTACGCCGGCTACGGCGCCGGCGGCATGCCGGACATCGTCAAATCCTTCACTGTCATCAGCCCCACGCAGTTCCAGGTGGTGCTCAAGCGCCAGGTCAACCCCACCTGGTTCACCTATAACGGCCTGTCACAATTCTCGCCGCTACCGGAACATTCCTGGGGCAAATACAATATCGACCAGATTTTTCAGGCGCAAAGCACCCCCAGCTTCTACAACGTGATTGACGGACCGTTATTCCTGCAAAGCCTGGATACCGGCCTGCAGGCCATATTCGTGCCCAACCCCGCTTTTGAGGGCCCGAAACTCCATTTCAACCGTCTGGTGTTCCGCTTCTTCCATACCGACGGCGCGATGCTGCAGCAGGTTGAATCCGGCGATCTCGACATGGCGAACACCCCACTCAATTTCTGGAAGGTCGTCCAGCACGTTCCCGGCATCCACGTCGTCACCATGCCGCCGCCGCTGGGATTCGATGAAACCGCCTTCAACTTCCGCAACGACAAGGTTTCTTTTCTGCGGGATGTGCGGGTGCGCCAGGCCATGGCGGACGCGATCGACCAGCAGGGCATTCTCAACCTTGTCTATCAAGGCCAGGGCGTGCCCGTCTATGGGCCCGTGCCCCCAGTGCCGCCCACGTTTCTCTCGCCGGAAATGCGCGCCGGCCATTTCCCGGTCGGCTACGACCCCGCTAAGGCGCGCGCGCTGCTGGCGCAAGCCGGGTTTACGCCGGGCCCCGACGGAATTTTGCAGAAAAATGGCCAAAGACTTTCATTCACCGTCCTGTTTCCCGGCGGCAATGCGACGACCGATCAGCGCGAACTGATCGAACAGGACGAACTCAAAAAAGTC
>Ga0116231_10006532_pt1 | contig 22152 bp, 12 predicted proteins | sample S1TSphgellanicum_2_FD_89695 | JGI IMG/M metagenome (GOLD analysis project Ga0116231, IMG submission 89695) | Host-associated microbial communities from peat moss isolated from Minnesota, USA - S1T2_Fd - Sphagnum magellanicum MG | ecosystem: Host-associated > Plants > Peat moss > Unclassified...
GAAATTCACTTTCTCACGTTAAAATACACACACTGCCAATTTTGCCAAAATTACCCAAAGAAAGTTGCCAAAATTAAATTAATTTTGGCAAAGTTGGCATTTGCCACAAATTATGAGGTCTGCTCTATACCCAATCATCAGATGGCCTTATATGTATGACGTTTATATGTAACCATATTTGGTCATTATGTTCTAAACAAAATGATATCCAGCTCATTAAGGGTTTTGAAAATGTTGAATATGTATTTTACTTAGGGTTTAAGTTGTTTAGGGCTTAAAAGACAACCCACCACAATCTCCTTTTAGCATTTTGCTTTGCACTTTTGCATTTTGCTTTAAGTTGTTTGCAATATTAAAATGTTTCGTATTTCATACATTCTTGCTTCTAAACTTTTTTATAACATTGGGTCCTATTTTATTTTGTTGTAAGCTTCACAAGAATCGTTTCATTTCGTGTTCTAGTGTTTCATTTCCTATTTCAATGCTTCATTTCTTGTTGTGTTTGAAGCTTCATAAAAATATCTATTGCACACATTGTGCTTTTAGTTAAGTTTAGTTTCTAGTCCAAAGTTTAGAAGTGCTTTGATTTTTTATATGTTATGCTTTGCATTCAAGTTGCTTCTTTGTTGTATATTTGTTGTTTCGGTTTTGTTACTTATTCATTGAAAAGGTTTCACTTTGGTTTTATGTTATATTGTTTGGTAAATTAAGAGAAATTGATTGTTGACTTTGGGTTTTTTGATTAGTGAATTGGGATATATTAGCTTGGTTTTGTTGTTTAACAAATTGCAAGGGTTTCACTTTGATTTTGTATTTTGTTATTTGGCAAATTAAGAGAGATTGGTTGTTAACTATGGATTTGTTGTTTGGCAAGTTGGGAGATATTGAATTAGTTTCATTATTCAAGAAATTACCAAAAATCTACAACATCATTGTTCGATGAATCAATAGACTTTTACAACAAAGTTAAATTATTTATCACTTTTTTTTTTTGGTTTTTGGGAGTTTGAAATTTTCGTCAATTTTTATCTTAATGTCTTATGATTTTTTTATTATTTTTTATTTTTATTTTTATTTTTTTGAGGTTTTTTTACATTCAATGTTGAAAAAGAACATTGTCATTTTATTGAAAATGTGGGTGGAGTTGATGAAAATGTTCTATCAACTGTTTTCAATTAGATACAATCTTTATTAATTTCAAATGTTAAGAATGTGCACTGCAATTTAGCAACATGTTTGATGTTGTTGTTTAACAACTTTTGATTATAAAAGCACAAGTTGCATCTTGGATACTTCACAAACATATGTCCATTTGTTGGGGATTTTTTGTCATCAACAATGAGCTACCTGTGGATTTGGTGAAACTATAAGTGTTGTGATCATAATTTATAAATCTAAACAAACATTTGGTGATGTTTTGATGCAAAGATTTACTTTTCAAAAGAGTTTAATTAAATACAACAAAGTTAATAGTATGATTCTTGTGAATACTCGTGTGCAAATTGCACATCCAAAGTTGTTTATTCAAAGAAAACAACACTCTAGGGAAAAAACGATAGAACCTATTATTCATATTTAATTATTAAGGAAAAAAAAGGCAAATTCATTTGGTTGTCAATTACTGCATTTTTTGGTGCCATAAACCTTTTTAAAAATGATGATGTTCAAAAGGATTTGGTGTTTCATATTTGCAAGGTTTACAAGCCTTTGTCCACTTGTGAAAACATTTGATTTTAGAGGTTAATTTTATGTCAATGCCTTTCGTGATCAATTTCCTTCTTCGTCTTTTCTTGTGGAAGTTGAAATGTTGCCTAGCATGGTCAAGAAGACAATGGATTAACATGTTTTGTCAAATCTTGCATCTATAACAATAGTTTCTACCAATTTTAATTTTTGGATGTCTCATGGTGGTGTTGATAATTTTGCTTTGGTTATGAATTTTTTAAATGGAACCTACATGCCCATGCATTTTATTGTGGGGTTGTTTAAATGAATGAAACTAATCAATCCATGGTTGTATAACTTCAATCTTTGTTGAAGAATTTGGTTTGCTACATTAAATACTTGCATTTGTAAAGGATGAAGGCATTAATTTGACATTTATGGCAGTAATTTTACATTCCATCATTGATTCATGAAGTTTTGAAAAAATTTAAGGTTTATGAAAGTACATGTTTTGGAGATGTGATGTTTAAGTCTTATCAATATGCTACAAATCACATCAAAATCTTTATTAGGTTCATAAATCTAAGGTTGAAAGAAATTCAAGTTGGTTTAAAGAAACCATCACTTGGACCAAAAAGTATGGGAAAGGGAAGCAAGTGTGTGAACATTCTTGTTCTAAAAATGGGATGTTGCATAAAAAATTAAAGACTTATGTGAAATCCAAAGTCATTAACAACGAAAAAAAAATATTTTTTTTACCTCTTGAATTTAAAATGCCAATATTTTTTGTTATGACATGTAGAAATTTATGAATTTCCAAAAAAAAATATTTAAAGCCCAAGTGGGGGGCTATTGCTAAAACAATCACATTTACCTTAAATCATGTTATATTAGCTTATGTGATGAATCAATCAAAGGACCATTGGTTTTTGTCAAGTTTTAACAACTATTACATTTACTATGAATATGGAAGTTAAACTATTGCAACTTTCTACTAGGCATGAAATCTTTTGGAGGTTAAGATCCTCTTTTTACACAAAAATATGTGATTAGAAATTATAAAAGAGTTTTTGAAGTCTTTTGATGCATGACAAGTTCACAACATGATGGCTATCATGTTGGATTCATAATTCAAGGTTTTTTGCAATATAAAAAACTTAATGAAACGTGTGAATGCAATCCAACTAGCATTTAAATATCATGTCAAAGTTGTCATTCCTCATTTGACAATGTGTTTGATCAATGGAACCTTATTGCAATGCATTTGTTACAGTAATAATTGATGTTGTAAAACTAAATCTTGAAAAAGATATGTTTAATGTGGGGACCTCAATTGAGGAATTTCTTGAACACTAGTCATTAAATAATTATTTTTGTTTAGGAGGTTTTCTATTCCCTCATCAACATGTGCAAATCCATTAACTCAATGACACATGATGAAAACTAGTTTCCAAATGTGGGTTTCTTTGTATAAAAAAATTTTGGATTCAAAATGAGCTGGTGTGATAAATTGTTTTTTTAAGATACATATCCTTTATAGTAATAAATAAATAAAATATTAGTTATTGATATCCATAGGATAGGTCTAAAAATCAATAACCAACCAACTTTAATTGAGACCCATTGGTGAGTGGGCTTGGAAATATGAAAGAAAAAATGGCGAACAATTATGAATAATGGAAACTAAAATGGGTGCCATGGGATGGGGTTGGTCAAAAAAAGGGTTTCATCCCACAAAAACATTCAAAAACTATGAATGAACATTTATATATGAAGGAAATAGTTAATGAAGTGGACGAAAAGGCCATGCAAAAAAGAAATTTGAATAAAATGGCATGCATGTAGATGTAACATATAAGTAGAATGGCTAAGGCTTTCTCAACTTTAACACCAAAAATTTATTTGGCCCATTTGCACAAGATTTATTTACTTCTTTTTTTCTTTCTCTCCCCCCCTTTATGGAGTTGAAAGAATAGTAGGATCCACAAAGGACTAACTTGATGTCTAATGTCTACCAGCTTGAACTTCATCCAAATCATAATTTATAAGTCATCACACCACTGCCCAAAAGGCCCTAAACTTGGATTATGAAAGCATGAACTTCATCCAAATTATGGATTATAGGTCATTGTATTAATGCCTATGAAGTTGTTTTATGTGTAAGAAAAATGACAAATATTTACATATAATTCCAGGTTCTTTTCCTTTATTATTTGACAAGTCTTTTTTAACAAAAACACTTCTTGTTTCATGGAAATCCCTTTGATTATGGACTAGGTAACCTATAAGAGGTCATGGGCGTGTTGAAACAATTTACAATCACTAGTGGCCTTGAACCCGTCATCAAGCATAATTGATTAGTATTATGAGAATCAAGATGACCTACCATACTAAAGCCCACGCCACACCTGCTGGTACACCCAATGGTATCTCACTATTAAGGGTGATAAATAAGTAGTAGTTCACACATGTGTTGCTATGTAACATTTTGTATGAGGTGACATCTAAAGTGGCAATGGTTTTAACTTGGTGTCAATAGCCAATGTTAGCAAACACTAAATCCAAATAATATATAGATTTCATGATTAGTTTTTGGTGTTACTTAAAGTTTCAAAATTAGAGTGATTATCTCAATGTTAAAAGAATCCATCACCTTATCTCCCTCTTGTTCCTCCCCCTTCTCTTTTTAACTCCTATTGCCATTGTTTTTTCATGGCTTTAAAGTTGCATTCTATTGTGCATGTGTGCACAAACAAATGCGCCATCATTTTTTTCTACAAGTTTTATATACATGAGCGTTGATCAAGTGCATATTTCTTTGTTGTAAAAATAACATTTAGGCTTGGGATTTGGAAAACACATAACGAACCAACTTATTTTTTTGTAGCAAATGAAAGATATCCAAATTTTCAAACAACAATAACCAACCACTAGTACAACTATACAATTTTGCACAAAATGCAAAGCTTCCAAAACATGTGAAGGAAAGGGAATTATTTGAAAAGTTAATGCAAATAATGTACAAATGTAGTGAGAAGGAATTTTTTGAACCCATGTATTTTGTATTTTGCATATGTAAGGAAGACAAAGAATTGAATTGGTCCACCAATGATTACTAAGTAGAGGATTTGGTTCAACCATCCAATAGTAGTCTCTGGCTCATGCACAACTCATGTATGCAGCTTTTCTATCATCAAAACTTAGCATCAATTATCTCAAAATATGTCTAGTCAAGGATTGCAATAAGTTTTTTAAAAATTCCAAAAACATACCTTCAACTTTCCCCATGTGCTCACATTGTAGAAAACATGTTGGAGAAAAGACAAGAGGTCTTAATCTAGAATGGAAACTTCTTCAACATCTGGTGCCTAGCATAAATTCTAGATTCTACTAAAGAAAAATAAATATGAATGGGAAATTATGGAGTGCATGCACAAGTACACAAAGGATTAAGCCTGTAAGGACAATGTTGGAACAAGGAAAACTGGATCATAGAAAAATCCACACCTGAAAACCAGTTATCCCAAACTTGGACATGATATGATGGAAATAAGCTTGAGGATTGAACAAGGTAGATTTTAATAGAAAGATAGTCCAGTCAAACACCTAGGGAAAATCAAATGATCCAAATGTTCAACAAAACTTGGTTGGAACTTTGTTTCTCTATCTATAAATCATAGGCAAGGATATCCAAATCTAATACACCCAACGTTACTGACAAGAATAGAAATGTGCTAAAATGGAAGCAAGAAAATGAAAGCCAACAATCTTTACTAAGCGAGAGAGATAGAGGGCTTTAGTGCTTATAACCTCCCCATTATTCTTTTGAATCATCATCTAATTCATAATTTTTTTCATCTTGGTCATTATACTCCAATGATTCCTCTCAATTACCTTGTTCAAACGTGCCATTGGAATCTTGATGTTGGTAGAATCGTCACATAAAAAAGTCTTATAAAACTTTCAGCTGCTCTACTGTATCAAAACCATGTGTCTACTTCAGTTGCTCATATAAAATGGCTTTAACCACATTTCCAACAGCTAACCTTTGCCATTTTTTCATGACTTATTGGCATTTATTTATTTATATGTGTAATTGACTTTAGCTTTAATACTATAGAATGGAATTCCTTTCTTACATGCGTCAAAACTTCTTTTTTACCTTTCAATGAGGTAATCACCTCCTTCAATTACCTTATTTCATGTGCCATTTTGGAATGATGTTGTCCAAACTGCTCCTTCAAATGCAGCTTTAGCTATTCAAATTTAGCCATAGCCTTTTCCTTTTCCCAAACGAGGTGTTGATTGATCTCTTGCATTTTTTCCTCATTAAGAGAAACAAAATTTCCTTCTAGTCCAGCAAGGGATGTTTGCAAAACATTTATTTTCTCAGAGAGAATTTGAATTTCTAAATTTTGATTTTTCCTTTGAAGCTTTGTTCTTTTGAAAAAATGTATCATAATCTCCTCTTCATCAAATTTGATATCTAACTCCTTCTCATTTAATCAAATTTCTTTGGATTATTCCAATGTTCTTTAGGTTTTAATTGGAGTTTCCTACTCCTTTGTTGCTTCTTTTGTTTTACAGTTTCTTATTTTTGCTCTTCCATTTTTGCTTTTATTATTGTGAGTGTTTGCACTTGCCCTTGCCTTAGCTCTTGGACCATTTCTTTGACTTCATGGCTCCTGGCTTCTTAGTGTTTTTCTCTTCCTCTTTTAATTGTTTCTTAATGAAATGGGAAGCAATAATAATTAAGGTAGATCCCAATGTTGTGGACGTTGATCATAATGTCATCTTTATGACTCTTGGCCTTGAGATCTTAAATTGTTCTATGCAATCTCACTATGAACCAACTGCCCCAATTTAGTGGGCTTGTTTCAACAATGTTGATGGTTGCCAATAATTTTTTAGGATGTAAAGAATCTTTGGAGAGAACTTTCCAACCTCACTAAATGTGGCAAGCTGCAATTTCACATGATGGTTGGAAGATTTCAATATTAAATATCCTCTATCTTGAATGTAATGATCATTCACAACAACACATATTGGGTTTTACGACTAGTTAATAAAATGACTATTGTCTTTTTTTATTCCAATTATAACTACAAGTCCATGTTAATGACTACGTAGTTGTAAAAGACATTGTGGTGCCACGTGGCATTATGGTTTTGCAACTATAGTCGATATCATGACTTGATGGTTTTTAAACAATTTTCAAATTTTCAAAATTTTATTTTTAATCATAAAAAATTAAGTAGTTTAACACAATTCCATTAATTCTTGTAACTTTTGGTGAATAATAATAACTTATGGTCGTGTGATGTTAATGTGGCATGCCACATGGTAATGAGGTTAACTAGTAGTCGCAACACTTCATGATTTGTGAGATTAACTTCACATCATGATTCATGTTATTGATTTGATGAATTAATCTCATTTATTAGATAGTTGAAAATATTGTTGTCCTTTGTGATTAATAACAACTTAATCTTCCTTGTGATGATCACATGGCATACCATTTGGCAACATAATGTCACAAATTTTCATGGCAATCCATGGTTTTTTGTGACACCATAAGTTTTTGTGTGTTTTGAATTTATGGCACCAATATTTGTTTTGGCATACCATAATTTTTTGTGTGCCATGAAGTTTTTGAAATTATGAATTCACGCGCATGTGTATGTGTACTAAAATATATATTATTAACTTATAATTATGACTACAATATTAATAATTGTTTTGAAAAAGGTGACACATAATTCATTGACTTTTTAACTACTTAACATATTAGCTCAAATTAACATACCTATTAAGTTAACCTATGTAGGTTACTTAACAAAAACCTATTTCGTAATATAGGTTACCTTGTAAATTTTTTAAATAGTCATTAAACATTTATTACCTTTAATATGTTTAAATATACTTAGAATGGGTTACCTTACTCATAGGTTAATTTAGGTAGGTTTGCTTGGGTTCTTAATTTTAGGTTTTTTGCCAAGTCAACTTAAATAACCTCATTACAAAATATTTTATCAAGTTTATACCCACTTCAATTTGTGTAACTAGATGCGAATATGATGTGACTATAATGCACCTTTAAACTCCTTAAGAGACCCAAATGTGGGTCCTAGAACAAAACAATGGAAAAAGAAAAAAGTTGGGGCACACTCCCTAACTCATAGCACTTTGGGGGTAGGAGGGTGTGTTGGAGTTCCAAGATGCGACTAGGATGAATTCACAATTGAGAGTTTAAGATGAAATCAACTTGCACAACTAAGAAAAAAGAGTGGTTAATACAAGTTGAATGGAAGTGGTGCGGTGGACTTAGTAAGAACAACCTCAAACACAAGTTTTACACAACCCATGACCTTTGGGAGGAGGCATCACTCCCCTCCCTATAATATATTATGTGCCTTTTCATGAAAAGGACATCCAAATGTCACTTTTCCTTGGGATTCTTGTTGTCCCAAAATTTGGATGTTCATATTTTTTTTAAATCAAGTTTTTTTAAAGGTGCAAAGGCAATATTTTATATCCCTCAAAAAGATCTTTCGAATGGTGTGTAACACACCCCAATTAGAGTTCATTTGACCCCTATTTTCAAGGGGTTTGTGGTCAGGAATCAAATTCCTAATTTGACTCTTACATTTCTTTTAATCATAAGTCATGCAAATTAGGTCTAAATGAACAATGAGAGGGCATTTTAAACATCTACAATTCAAAAACTTTTTAATGGTGTCATGGGGGCCCAATTTCATGCTTGTTTGCCTTTTCAACCAAGGTTCTAAACATTCGTGATTTCTACACAAATATAATTCCCAAAGTGGGAGTGCACTTAAGAGTCATTGGGCTCCATCCCTAGCACTTCCCCCATTTGTGAGTGTGTTTAGGTGTTCATGGGCCCTTGCATTCCACACTTAATCACGAACCCAATGTTAAAGTTGCAAAGATTAGATGCAACATAATTATTTTAAGTTTTTGTTTTAGCTTAAGAATGTTTAGGTTAACCTATGTTAGGTTAGTAAGTAGTATAGGTTGACAAACTAGTTCATTTTAAGTCAACCTAGGAAGGTCTAAGTTTAATTAGATTGGTAGGTAATAGGTAAATTAACCTAGGTCAACTTAGGGTGGTCAAGGTTTAATTAAGGCTAAAATGTTTGAGCTTTATAACTTTGTGTTAAATATAATTATTATAAAAAAATGTGGTAGTGTAATGGATGAGGACTTGAACCTCAAAATGAAGGTGAAGGGTTCAAATACTCATTCTTGCAACCTACGACATCTATGCGACATGGTTTAAGTTAGGTAATCTAGTATAGTAGGCTTCTTGGGCTAGGACTTCGACATTTGTTTTTAATTTAGGCCACCTAGCCTAGGTTAGGTAGCTTAGGTTACTTAACATATGTAGTTAGCCTAAATAGGTTGACTTCTAGCTATGCAATCTAGGGTAGGTTGCTTAACCTAACTAGGTTAAGTTAGGTTGACTTTTGGTTATGCTAGTTACATGGGTTAAACTAGGTTGACTTTGGTTATGCTAGTTACATGGGTTAAACTAGGTTGACTTTGGTTATGCTAGTTACATGGGTTAAACTAGGTTGACTTTGGTTATGCTAGCTACATGGGTTAAACCAAGTTGACTTTTGGTCATGTGCAATGACTCATAATGTGTTTATAGATTTTTGACACATGTCATCCATCCATCAAATTGTCTTTTGTAACACTTAGTTGAATAAAATGAATAAGTTAAAATGGCATGCACTTTACATGTCATACCAAGGTTAACGATGACATGGAATTTCATTATTATAAGAAAATTCAAAAATCTTGGTCATTAAACTGATTAGACTTTACAACTAAACGTCCTTTATGACTAAATGGGTGAAACGACATGGGTTTAACAACTCGTTAGTCATTAATCACATATGTCTTTTTTGACTAATATGTAGTCGCAAAGGCCAATCACAAAACCCAAAATGTGTTGTTGTGATTATTTTCACCATGGAAAAAATTGGAATAGTTTTCATAGTAGGTTTCCTTTTAGAGGTCATTATGCCTTCTTTGGACAATTTGAAGATATTCCCAATGGATTCAAAATCCATGGGAATATAAATGTTTCCAATTTGACTAGAAAGAGTTAATTTCTTGAAATTACAAATGATTTTTTAAACTAGTACTTCATTTATAATTGACCACTTCAAACATCAAAATTCTTCCATACTACCAACATGTGCCCACACATCATCATCTCAATTTGTTGCCCATGCAACAACCATAAAAGATTCAACAAATTAAACATCAACTAACCAATTGTTGAATTTCAAATTGAATATCAAGTTACACCTTAGGATTTTTGCCTTTAAAGTTCTTTGATATGCTTGGAACTCTCACATTACCTTTACATTTTCCCATGAACATTAAAACGAAAAACAAAAAGAATGAAATGAAATAACAAGACTACACAAAATTGTTTGAATGGAACAACAACAAGAAGTTTCAAAAATAAAAACTACAACATTAAATGCTAAACATTTGGAATGAAAACAAGGTCCAAGACTACACTAAAAAAATGACATAAACGTCCAAGAATGTCCCAACACTACACTAGAAAAATGGTCTAAAATTGTTTAAGTTGAAAGTGGGAAATCTTAGGGTTTTTGTAAAGTATACGAAAGTGAGGTTTGTGGCTTTTTCGCTTTTGAAATTTGTCATTGAAAATCTATGAAAAAAACATTGCATAGTCGACAATCTATTGACTATCTGTAACAAAAAGCTTACATGTGGAATTGGGAGTTATTTTTGGATCCTTTGTGATGGTGGGACATGGATCAAAGAAGGTAATTGAACTTTAATCATGTCATAATTCACACATCTTGTTGATGTCAATCTTGCTCCTTTCTATCAATATTTGTTTTTTTGCTTTTATTGTTTATTCTCGGTCTAGCCTTCTTATTTTTTCTTCTTGGCACCATTCTCACATTTGTTCAAGGGTCTTAATTGAGGGCTTGTTAGAAAGATGAAAAAGTGAGAGCTTGCATATGCTAGGGTTTTGTTTAGGTTATAAGCATGTAACATGATATTGGCAGCACTCAAATTGGTTGGTGGAGTGTGAAGGGAGAAGGAGATGTGTGAGTTTTGGAATGATCCATATGATAGACTTTTTGGAAGGAGTTGAGAGATTATGTGTTTGTATGTGTGTATGCATGTTTGAAGATGAAACTGATTTGGAGTATGAATAGGGGGTGGAATTTGTGACTTAAAATGCATAATCTGCAATTTTTGTACATGTGTTTAGCAACTATGCATTTTATCAAGAACTATGCAAAATTTGGATAGGAAATGAGGATGTTTAACAAACATTATTGATTTATCGAAAACCTTATTTGCCTTGGGTAGTTTATGTCCATTCTTCAATGAAACCCAATTGAATGCCCTTGTTAGAATGCTAACGAAGGTATTCATTCCTTTGCCATTTCACAATTTATTACCTAAAATGAGACATTTCAAGCTCCATCATTTTTGACACAATGCCATTTCAGAATCATTCAACAAATTGCCTTGGTTTTGCATCATCTTCACCAATAGTCCAAAACCATCGTTAAAACCTTAGGCTTACAATGCAACAAAAGAATTGAAAGACCAAGTTACAACCCATAAACATTTTTTTTATGAATGTATAGAAAAGAAAGTGACACAAAAATTCTCTACAAGAAAGTGTTTGGCACATTTATTTCTTATCTTGTCTCTAAAGATCGTTTTGTTTGAATCAAAGTTCACTCCTTATAGTCCAAGTTCCATTCATTACCAAACCTCCATAACTAATCAATGCCACAATTCCATGAAAAATAAGAAAACAAAAATGAAAAGCTAGTAAGCTTACCATTAACATCATAAACCAACGCCCACCATTTTGTTTCTTCCATGAATACGACTGCTTGAAACATAAAAACAATAAAATAAGAACCAATCAAAACAAATAACACACGACATTACATGATAATTGTAGCACATTGAATGTCAGATCAAGGTTGTCACTATTTATTTATTTTTGCTTTAGGTTTTGTTTTTAGGTCATAATATGATTATCCAAGTTGGGGGTTTAAAAGTGACCCATCCCCAAGTTCCTTGATAGATTCAACTGTGAGCCCAAGGTGAAAACAATGGAAGGATAAGGAGTTGGGGTATGTTCCTTAGTTCGCAGAATTTCAAGGGTAGAAGGGTGTGTTAGAGCTCCGGGATGGGGATTAGGAAGAGTGACAAACAAGTCAATTATTCACACAAACTTACAAAAACCAAACAACGAGTTGGTTAATGCATAGTTGGAACACCTTTGGTCCACGGACGAGCCACAGGTGAACACAGACTTACAAGATTCATCATGGCTCAAACTTGGGGGAAGCCACCACCTTCCCCCTTATAGTATCTTCCATGCCTAGCCACGGGGCTTGCACCTAAATGTCATTTTGTCCTGGGATTCCCAAGTTGGGAGTCCCGAAATTCTAAAAAATTGGGACTCCCGTGACTTTAGAGGCCCATAATGTCTTGTGAAGACCTCTGATTGAGATGAATTCTGAAGAAAAGTTATATCCCTTGTCAAAACTTTCCAACGATATGTGGCACACCACCTAAAAGCAAGTAAATTGGGGGGATTCTTGACTTTTAGTGGTTGGGAGTCAAATTGGCAGTTTGACTCCCGACCCTTCTTTTGGCAATAACTCATGTTTTAAGTACCCAAATGGGTCATGTGAACCCATTTGGGACATCTACATTCCAAGATATTTCTAATGGTATAAAGAATTTTTCAATACAATGAGTTTTGTCCCCTGCAATTGCCTTTGAAGATTTGGGAATCCATTAGAACTCTAACTCCCAAAGTGGGAGTTCACTTGGGAGTGTGGGGGTTCATTCCCTCACACTTTCCTACATTCCCAGGAGCATGAAATGTGAATCCTAGGCTTCACTCTTGGCCCGCACCTTTGCAAGCCCTTGCCTTAATCGCAAGCCTAAAGCTAGTATTACGACAAAAAGGCCAAGTTCAAAACCATTTCATAGTTTCTTTAACCATTGGATGTTAACTAGTTGTGAACATTTTTGGGCTTATGTAGCTATTATTAGTAGTTTGTCAAAAGATATAGTACATCATCAAACTTTTGATCCAATTGATAATGATCAACCAATAATTCATTTAAAGTGAAACACACAAACAAGCCTAAATCAAGAATTGATACTTCTAGGTTCAATTTGCGGTGGCCTTTTACATGAAATTTTTTTGATTACATATAAATTGGAACACATTAAGTTTAGGAATGGTATTTACCCAAGTTGATGATGGTAGTCAAAAATTTGTGATGGCCTATATTAATCAATCCAACAACAAAACAGAAGCTGAATACAATTTGTATGAAGGGGAACACTTCACTATTGTTTGGCGGTTTCTTCATTTTGGTGCTATTTTTATGGTAGCCCATTCACATTGGTCATAGATCATTAGCCTTTAAAATTCTTGATGGAATTAAATTGTTTCATAAGAAAGTTAGCAAGATGGGCTTTGATTTTAAAGACTTTGACATAAGAGTTTCATCTACACGTGGTACAACAAAACACACACACACACAAACATGCGCATGTAGAAACAAAAATAGATGGATGTAAACTTTCAAAAATCTATAAAGTCTAGATGCTTTGCATTCGCCTACAAAACTTTAACCTATAGTTGTGATTAAAGATGATGCCATCGACAAAGAGTACTTGGTCTTCATGAACCTCCAATGAGCATTGTTAGCACTTGTCAACCTACGACATCTTAACAAGGAATAGTGCACTATTCAACAAATGGCACCATCATCAAATCAAGTGATTCCAACAACCAACATTGGAAGTGCCATTCCAAGTAATTTGAATTCCTTGCACATTTCAATTTATGTGTAAACATGTAAACACTAAACATAAAACAATAATTTTAGAAAACAAGACTTCAAGAAATTGAAAAAGAACTTTGAAATTCAAAGAAGAGGGAGGAATATTGAAAGGATGTGATACGAGTTCCATGTAGATTTCATAGATTTCACTAGAGATAATGCATAGATGTTAGGTCCTTCTTGCAAGAGTAAAGGGAAGTGGAAAGTTGTAGATTCATCAAAATCTTTATAAATTAGAACAAGGAAGCCCAAACAAGCAAATTGGGAGAATTTTGAAATCATTGCACTCATCAATGCAAAGAAATCTAAACATGAGGCCAAGTTGGAAATTGTTGATTTGAAAGACAACATGGAGACATTTGTAAAAAAATGGAAGCGCATCTTGGAAATTGTAATAAACAATGGTCGTTTTGAGCATCACCTCAACATACCAACCTAAAAACAAATGGGGGTTTCTTTGTGGTGACTACAAAAAAGAACACGATTACATGAGTGGTACACAACATAATGAAAAATATTGGGACATGTATGTAGAAGAAAAAATCACACAAGGCTTGCCCAAAAACTTTAAGAAGATGTTCATTGAGTTCATTAACTCCTTCATGAGCAGCAAACCTTGTTTCAACCCACCACATATGCGAGATTTTATAAATAGAGATGATGATGTGTATCGCGCACTAGTTGATCATGTTTTTTCACCGTGTGATGACCATGAATTCAAAGAGTTCAACAATGAAAAGGCAATTGAAAGAGATGCATCATATCTATTTGTTACTTAAGATGTAGTTTTCCACTATGCATAGTCATTGGAGACAAGGTAGAGTTGGGCAACGCCTCTGAAATTTCAAACAACAAGGAAAAATGCTCAAGGTAAACCAACAAAGTTTTCTTTCCCCTTGATTAAACTTAGAATCCCAGGAACAACTGCAATTAACATATCACCCTACATTTCCAAGTCCAAATGCAAGTCCAACTACAGGAGGAGGACAATGTCTAGTTACTTCAAATCCAATACCAAGACAAGTTACACAACAAAATCCAAGAAAAGGAAGAAATATTCCCATAGCACAATGCACATCAAACCATCCAAAACATGTTACAATAGTTGACAATGCTTTTGGTATTCAATCCTAGTGCCATGTGGGGAACTAATGTGTAAAAAAAAATCAACATTTATTCACAAAAGTTTGGTGGAAGCAACGAAAAAGGTACTGTGGCTTTGGTTTAATTAATCAATCAAATCCATGAGGCTAGCTTGCAATTGAGGAAAAATGAGTTCGAACACATGAAGAAATGTTATAAAAGCAATTGGAATATTTCAAATTTCAAGACATAGATATCCACCAAACTCAACAAGGCATGTTTAGTGTAATCACATGGTTCACAAAAGTAATGGGCCTTGCAATTAGAAGAGATCTACATGAAAATGTGGCAACAATAGCACTTGGATTGGCAAAAACAATACTAACAATTAGAGTAACAACAATAGCAACAACTAGACCAATAGTAGCAACAATAACAACACTTGCATCGAGCCTACCAATACATGTCAATCTAACATTCGACATTGATACTATTTGACATGGAGATTTAGAGTCATGAACTTGGAATTTTACAATTGTAGACATTTGAATTGACATGATGTGAATACAATAAAATTGAATACCATATGTAGCTGCCTATTTGATTTGTTGGACAATTTTAATTGCGTTGTGCACCAAGGTAGACTTCTAGGGTACAATAATGTTCCTTTGAGAGCTTTCTGCCTTGGATCTAAACATTTTTTCATTGTGATTGAATCCATTTAATGCATCATTAGCATTTTACATTGCAACTTCCATTTCTATCACTTGCATGAGATCGTAAACATCTACTTCTCTCCTCCCAAGTATCAAGTTGTGGAGTAAGCAACAAGCACTAAACATATCAAGCACAATTGTGACATGCAATTTTGTCTTTTTGAAACGTCATTTGAAATTTTGTTTCATTATTCTAAAGACATTTTCAACAACTAACCTCCTCCGTTTGTGTTTGTGGTTGGACAATAGCTCCAACATTGAATTTTGTTCTTGATCTTATTTATGTGGGGTCATGAGCCAAGAAAACTTGGCATGTAATGTTTATCCCCAAGTATATACAAAAACACTCCATCTTGTAACTTGGTGGCCATGTTAAAAATGCCCCCATGTATTGGTTGTTGATATAACTTAGACTTCTTCAACACATGAGAATCATTCACATTTCCAAGCAACCCCACAAGACAACCAAGAACCTTTTCTAACTATCAACCATTACTTGAACTATAATATTGTAGCCCCTGGTCTTGTGGTAATAGTAATCCTTTGAAAAAACATTAGCTAGTTTTGTTATATTGATATGGGTCCCATCTATAGCACCCATAATGTTAAGCATTTTGCACCAATTTTTGAAATCCAACATGACAATTTGCATCTTATCACACGTAGGCCAATTTATGAACTTTTTGAACACAATGTTGATTGTTATGATCACTTCACGCAACACAAAAGTTATAGTAGAATGGCCAATGGCAAACAATTCATTACGTGTTAAAATGTTTGCACCTTGTGCAAGCTTGTAGATTGCACATGAAACTTGAATTTTGATGGGGATTACCTTCTTGTACTTTGTATCCTACTTTGAAATAAGAGGTTTCACTTGGTTACAAATGTCCATAAATGTATCCTTTGACATTTGAAATTTTTCAATCCACCTTTTGTTATCATATTTTGTCAATAAGAAATGATTGAACCATGTAATTGATTGGGGTTTCACCTAGTGTCCCAATTCTTCAACAATTGCTAACAAATTGCATGACACCTTATAGTCATGTATCATAGCAGATGTCAATATGATATTATATTGTAGTTACAGTTATGTGTATAATGATTAACCACAACCAACAACATAGGGTAACTTGATGGGGGCACAACACATAATTGCTACAAAGCTTGACCATTGACATAGATTCATGATAACCAACACAATGAGACTTGCAAAAACAAATAAACATTTATGACCAAAAGAAAAGAATTGTGGAAAAGGCCAATGTGGTTGTCCTATTTGCTCCTTCAACCTAAAAAAGTTATGTGTAATCATGATCTTTGTGCTAGATATGGAGTGCAATTTCAATTCTTCATGTAAACAAAGTTCTCTCAATACAAAGTCAATGAACACAACTTGAAAAACAATAAGGTACCATGTTGAAAAAAACATTTACAAGAAGGATGCCACAACAATAAAGATATAAAATACACGCAAGTTATCCAAACTTCCACTTGAAAACTAATTGAGTTTCAAAATGCAAAAGTAAAACAAAAATGGAACAAAGTTCAAACTACATACTTGAAAGCTGGAGCATAATGAAACAACAAAATTCAATAAAAGCACTTAAAAACAACACGCAACAATGACAACACTCCAACTAATTGCACACATTCCAAAATGCACATTGCACTTGCAACAACAACAAAACTTGAGAAATCAAGTAACCCTACAAAAAAAAGGAAGAAGAAGCTCTACCTCTCGCAATAGGTTTGGATGTGTTTCCAAAATTTTGCTTGGAGGTTGCATGGTACCTTGCAGTCAGGGTTGGCAATATCGAGTTTTATTCAATCGGGTTTTATTTGGTTTTTAAATAAAACCTGAGTCCCAAGATAACATCATAATCGGGTTTTAATCGATTTATTTATTGCGGTTATATTAATAACTAGGGTTTGGCATTCAATTTTGCCTTTGCCACAGTGGCGGTGGTAGGGGTGCGGGTGGCCCGGGGCTTGACCAACTCCGGAATAAAACCAAGTTTTCTAGAATGAAAATCGGGTTTTATTCATTAAAACCAAAAACCCAATTTTCTAACGGAAAAAAATCGGGTTTTTCCTAGCCCTGTTTGTAGTTGACACTTGATGTAGACTTGACGTCAAAAACATGTTAAAGATTAAAGCATTAATGTTAATTTCATGATAACAAAAGCACAAAAATAGTATAGTTAGTGTTAGGACACTTTTAGAGATTGCACCTTAAACACCAAGTGCGGTGTAGGCTTAAATCAATTGAACTACCTCTCATTCACATTTTAGCATTGTGCATTTTTAATTTTGTACTTATTTGTTATCATTTTTGTCATGCATATAATCTGAATAAAATATTACATTTACCAGTATTTTGATTGTATGTCATTAATGAAATATTTGAAATGGATGAAAAAACCAGTTATGATTTTTCATCCAAGAAGTCATAGGTTTATGAAAAAATAATGCCAATGAGAGCTAACAGTGATAGCTAAAGCTGCAAACAGTAGATAATTAACAAAAATGAAGATCGCAACTTATAATTCCTGACTTATAGTCCATCAGGTCATGGAGATTCTCACAACAATTGATTTTGTGGTTATGTCCGAAATAATATGGACCTTAGTGTGAAAGCCCACATAAGGCCATTCACCTCTTCAATTCAGTAGATGAGGTGGCTCACAAGTTCAATTTTTATTTTTTTGTTTTTTGCAATGCAATTTGATTGGACCATCACTCAAAGATATCAAACTATGGAGGGCCCCCAATATGGAAGGTTATATTTTGGAATACAGAGTTCCTGCCCTTTGGCCCATGTATATAGGTGAAAGGAGGACAACATTTGCTAAAGCATATGGGATAAAAGTGAGGTGCTATTGGGAACTCTTTTGCTTTGAACCCCTCGCCCGCCCCCACCCAAAAGAAGCTTGCATGGAAAGTTGACAGTCCACTGTCCAAGTGGAATGTAAACAGTGGACAGTCCACTCCGAACAGTAAACACAACTTGGTCCTAATGCCCTGTCCTCAGAATCTTTAAATAAGGGCCTAGATAGCCTAAGGTCCTAGTGCCCTGTCCTCAGAATCTTTAAATAAGATGCCTAGGTAGCCTAGGGTCCTAATGCCCTGTCCTCAGAATCTTTAAATAAGGTGCCTAGGTAGCTTAGGGTCCTAATGCCTTGTCCTTAGAATCTTTAAATAAGATGCCTAGGTAGCCTAACGTCCTTATGCGCTGTCCTCAAAATCTTTAAATAAGATGCCTAGGTAGCCTAAGGTCCTTATGCCCTGTCCTCAGAATCTTTAAATAACATGCCTAGGTAGCCTCGGGTCCTAAAATAAAAAGTCTAGGATTCTAAGAAATTTTTTTGATCAATCATTTTATTGGAAATGGATCCCAAAATTTGTTGGAAAAGCACATTTCAGAATGAAATGACAGAGTTTTTTTTTCCACCAATTTTTAATTCTTTTTTTTTCTAGGTTTTGAAAAAAACAATTTTGAACCCATCAGATTTCCACAACAGGTTAGACTAGCTTTTTTAAACTTATTAATACCCCAATTCGCCCCATTTGAAAAAACAACAAATTAATTTGTATAAATTGCAATAAGGGCAGCCGTTTATTTCTTCATATACTCAATTTTGCCAAAAAAAGAAATTAAAAAACTAAATGATTTTTGAGGTTTTCAATCGCCAAAAGCATGAAAAAAAAATCACCAGATTTTAAGACTTGGTTTCTCAAGTTTAGCCTAAAACATAAAGAGACAATTAAATTCTTTTAGTTAAGGTACAAGGCTTAGGATACCTAAACTTTTTGCTGTAAGTTCTCTAAACTTTTTATCATAGGTTACTTAATTATTTTGATTTATTTAAACCTTTAAAAAACCTTAGGCTACTTAGGCGTTTTACTCTAAGTTACCTAAACATTTTACCGTATGTTACCTAAGCTTTTTATGCCAAAATTCCTAAGCTACCTAGACTTTTTTTTTTAGAGCCCTAGGCTACGTAGGCATCTTATTTAAAGATTATGAGGACAGGGCATGGCCATTTTGGTATTCCCTCACTACCAAAGTGACCCCAGCAGAAAACAAAGTGAAAAGAAAAAAAGGTGGTGAGGATAGTGGCATTATGTCAAGATTGGTCCATTTATCTCCTCATTTTCCATAGAATGGCTCTTGCACATTTAGGGTTCTATTACCCCTTTTTTCCCCCTTTCCAAAGGACTGAAAATGAATAAAAACAAAGGGTGTGTCACACTTTGGCCTTGCCATTTGCATTAAAAAGTATCTTAAGGCAAAAGAAGAATTCTGGAAACTCAAATATTTTCACCATGCTCACATTTTCACTTTAATCTTCAAAAAATCCTCTAAAAGAAACCAAAATCCTTCAAGATAGTATAACGCTATAACCAATCTCAATTTTCAACACAAGCCAAAATATATTATCATCTTTCAAAAATCCTCATATAAAAATAGACCTATTACTTAGGGGCCAAAATTCCTTAAGCTACTATACTCTGTAATAAATCTAGACAGAATATTCAGGCAAGGCCAACAAAAGAGTTACGAATACATGAGAAATGGGCTGATTTGGAAGGCAGAACCTGCTGCTGTGGCCGTTTCTGAAAAGTGGCATATGCCTGGCCGATTCTGCCAAGTAGTAGGGCTCCAAAAAGGGCAGAATAGAAATGAGGGATCCTTTACATGGAGAGAAAGGAACAAAATCAAAGTGGGTTGGTTTGGAAACAAAAGGTGGAGGAGGATGACTTCCGGACGCTCAAGTTGTGGCAGCACACACACTGACTGGGGATTCCAAATGGCTTTCTCGTTCTTTGTTGGCCCCAAAGATCTCCTGAAGAAAAAAACCAAAAGTAACAGCATGTTGATGAATAGTTTGAAGGGGGCTAAAAATCTCCCAAAGAAAACACCAAAGAAAGAGCATGTCAATAAAGATTTGTACTACCACCACCTAAAGACAAAATTGCCTTTGCTGAAGAGCCACCCCACCCTGCACATGAAAGGTAACAAGACGGAAACTCGAGAACCCCCTAAAGAGTGACATCATCAAAATATTTTCATACCAAAAGATTTTGTGGGGACAGAGAGTATAAGAAAGCTAAGCTAAAGCCCCCATGATGGGTGCCAAATTAAAGGAACCAGGGCACAGAATACAGAGTAGAAAAAAGCTACGCGAAAGCCCATGTGGGGTTTAAAATTAAAGGGACAGCACAGAGTAGAAAGAGTGGAGTTCCTGGAATGGTCATAACAACAAGTGTTAGATGTTGGCTATGGTCCTAACATGCAAGTTGGAAGGTTCGGGTATCTCACAAAGATTTTATTTTGGAAGCCACCCAGCCACCCATCCCGTTTGCAAAACAATGGAACCCACCTACCCGCACACAATATTGAAGTTGGAGGAGGAGGAGGACCAACTTGTCTCGGAAGGAGTTTTAGAGCCATGTGAGCACAAATGTGCGGTGAGAAACTACACATGAACTCTAGCAGGTACCCACTTTGTAAGCAAGTGTTATTATTAGCCCAAAAAAAAAGAATTGTGTTGTGAGGTGGGGACATGGGCAGGCGGAAATGCCAGTGTTCTAACCTAATAAAATCGAGACAACTACGAACAAAAGTGTAACCACTCTCCAATCGAATATAAACCAACCATTTGGGAATGTAGACGGCTCTCCTTCGTCTCTTCCGTCCTTTCTGGGGGGTTGGTCGATCGTTCATTTATTTCTTTAGATATTTTTGTGATTTTGATATTTGTGAGTGGGGTGGGATGAGGGGAAGCACACATGGACCGAGAGGGGGGCCAGTTAGAGTTGAAAGATCTGAGAAATTGTCGTTTAGCCAATCTAGGTGAGCGACTTCGTACTAGCCCTTGGGGGCAGGTGGGGGGGGCGGGGTGGTCAACTTTTTATTTTTGTGCAATGGATTTGGCTCATTTGTTTCCCAAAAGAACAAAATCTAGATGAAAAACAAAAGGTAGGTATTAAAAGCTTTACAAATTCCAAGGCTACTACCAAATAAGAACTGCTATGTATTGGGAGGGGGAGGGGAGGAGAAGTTCGTTCTATTAAATAATAAGGCTTACAAAAGAGGAGTATCTTGCATGGTTTTGAAAATCAACTTTCCCTCAGAAGACATGAAAGGAAGGATGGCACACACACCTGTCTTTGAATTTTAGGTTTCTTTGGCCTTGCCTAGTACCCAGGCAAGGATATTGTGGTGTTTAGATTCATTATAGAGTATAGTAGCTCAAGGGGTTTTGGCCCCGGTAATAGGTCTATTTTTATATTAGGATTTTAAAAAGATGATATTTTGGCTTGTTTTGAAACTTGAGATTATTTTTGGAGTTATGATATCTTGAAGGATTTTGGTTTCATTTAGAGGATTTTTTTTTAGAAGATTATATTTTTGCATGGTGAAATATTTGAATTTCCATAATTCTTCTTCTGCCTTAAGATACTTTTTAAGGTAAATGCCAAGGCTGGCCACAGAGTGAGACACCCCTTGTTAGCTTCGTAAGGACTCAGGAGCCCCACTTTGTTAACACTCTCGCATACACATACAGATAAGGTCAATAGTCCATACTAGTGTTGGGTGTGTAAACCCCTATATACTTGCAAGTCTCTCTCTATATATGCCCTATTAAGAGGATTAAGATTTTTGGTTACCCTCTTAATTACCGTACCCACAATTGATGTTTGGCACAAATAGGTGGTTCTTGTTTTGGAACATTTCCACCCCCCCCAAGAACTATGCAATA
>Ga0116231_10006536_pt1 | contig 22141 bp, 21 predicted proteins | sample S1TSphgellanicum_2_FD_89695 | JGI IMG/M metagenome (GOLD analysis project Ga0116231, IMG submission 89695) | Host-associated microbial communities from peat moss isolated from Minnesota, USA - S1T2_Fd - Sphagnum magellanicum MG | ecosystem: Host-associated > Plants > Peat moss > Unclassified...
GGGCTAATAATGTCAATGAACTTCTATCATCTCCCAAATACTACCTTCTATCAATCTGAAGACAGGAATGCAAGCCTACATAAGGGCGCCTGGCCTGTACCAGTTATGCATCTTTGTTGTTGGACATATAACACATTCCTTGCCTTGCTTGGCAAGAATTCCCCACAAAACTTGTCAGAGATTGTGGGGAGCTAATGGTGAAATGAACCCAGAGACACATGACAACAATGGAGAAATCAAGTACCATAACACAAAACATTTGCATGAAGTCACAGCAACCAACAGCAATTGGGTCCTTCCTATTGGAAATTTCCAGCACTTACTAAGAAATGCAAACAGTTTAAAAAATCAAACTGACAACTTAAAAATGCATAGTACCCTCACCTGATTCTCCCGCAAGTACTCCACAAACTCATCTATTAAATATGGCCATGCTCCTTCCGAATCATAGTTTGAGACTGATGGATCTATTATCTGCTTTGACAACAGACAGACAAACTGATGAGATTTCATTCTTTCAATGAGCAAATAAACACCTTCTCTGGCAAACTTATTTGGTTTTTGCACATAGCTTTAGAAAAACTTCTGCGACAATTGTCTTTTCCTTTGGTAGGAAGTATAACTTTTGCTCTTGAAATGTTCATCAAGCAAGAGGTAAGCAGCAGCACCCAAATGCAGACCAACCTCCTAAATTGGAAATCTGGCACTCTTATTTGTACAATTTAAAGAATCCTCTAAGACCAACTTTCTAAATCACAAATCTGGCATTCTTGTTTTGAACATTGGAAAGAATCCTCTTACATCACTAGACTTTTGTGGGTGCAACCTAGTTTTCAAAACCAGTGAACTGGAATAGATTTTGATGTGAATAGTGTGCACCCCATCACTTGAAATTACGAAGTGGTGGCCAAGTGAGCAGTAGTTGGACCAACTTACCCTCGAGAATTCAAAAAGCTGCGACCATGTATCCTTCGAGATTGCCTTGTTGTGCTTAGCCTGCATCATTCCAGGCCAAATGTTATGGAAGAGGGGGGGCCAAACATAATTACCATTGACCAGAAGCAACACCACTTCATTCCTCATATTTGACATACTCTCTTTACAGAGACAACAGAGGTTCTATGTCCAGAAAAGGAGGCTTACTTGTAAGAACTGGCACCATAACTCCACAAGGGGCCATGGTCGCTCCTTAAACAAGAGCCGCCACATACCCAGAGCTGTATCCAATGCCAAGGACTTCTGACCCTGAAACAGTACACTAATATGTTTCAGTGCTGCAGTTTGGTTTTCTCTTCGGCATTGATTCCCCCACACAATTCTGTAGTGTAATGTTTTTTGCACTTTGGCATGGCTGACTATGGAAAGGTACTGAGATTCATCCCTTTGATAGAACTTTACTAGTTCTAAATGGAGAGTAAAATGGGTGCACCTTCTCTTTTGCCCAACCAAAGGCAAAATTGTAAATGTCCCGAAACTTGTCTGCAATCCCAAAGAAAATTTGACTTAGTGGTGTTTCCATGTTTCCAATCTCTAAAACAAAAGAAATTTCTGTTTGAGCAAAGAAAGCCCAATTTCTTAGATCCATTGCACCAAACTGTTTCCAGCAAATAAAATTTCACATTTTCTCAGCAAAAATTCCTCCACAAATGGCAAAGAAAAGAGTACATAGAAAACATCATACGTTCATCTTTCAGCTCAGCACGTAAAGACGGGAGCAGATACTTGAGTTTGTCAATGGAATCTACCCTGCCACCAAACCCATCATTTGAATCAATAGGCATCCAGGTAGACCTTGATGCATGTGTGAATTGCCAAATTGCATACAATTTTAAGTCATGCCCATGATCAGAAAATACTGCAATAGTAAAAGGAGAAAACACTTCAGGCTAACTTTCTCACAAAGTAAAGCACTCCCATGGAAATGCTGGAGAATCATGCATGGAATGGATGAGTGAAGAGATACTACTGCTTGTCTCACCCCAGCATTTGCAGGCCTTCAATAAACTCTTGTCGTGAAAATTCACACATGGTGGCTGCTTTCATATGCCAAGATATAACAAGCTGTGGATTCTCATACAAGCACAGAGGAGGTGAAATCAGAGAATGTGGGAAAGAAAACCACCCTATACACCAATCAAGCTAGCTTGCATGTTAGCTATGTATACAGATCACCTCCAGGAAGGATGCAGTAACTACAGTCTATGGAAGAGGCTCTCAGTACATGCCAGTTCTAGCTAGCAAGGGTCATTTGGCATGTCTGCTACAATGTATGAAAACAGAAACACGTTTCATCACACAGACATCAAAGCTGGAGGATGTTAACTGTTGACCTAAGTAAACTTCCAGCCCGAAGCTGGCACCTATGAAGAGAGTAAATGGAAGCAGGCAGTTGGTGGAGAAGGATTTGCACATGACAAGGGTACTTACCATGACTACATCTCCAGGATCTACCTGCATTTACATATGAGGAAACCACATGCACCAAGAAACTGATCAGTAATGAACAATTCTAACTTGCAAAAATGCTGCCATCATTGAACCAATACTTTCAGTTTGATGATGCACCACACATGAGCAGACAAGAAAGGAATTGACAACTTGAGGATTCACTAGCTCAAGAGTCTCCAAACAGTCAATCAAGGTACAAACAACAGAAATGTACAAGTAGAAGTGGATGGTTGGAGCTCCAAATAGAGTGCAGGAATGAAGGAGTTGTTAAATGACCTGCAAATCATCACAGAATGCTGAAACGCCATCCACCAATATCATATCAGAGTATGGATCTGCACATGCATCAACACAACTTCCAGATTGAGCTCCAAAGACATAGCAGAGAGATGTGTCAAAAAGACACACATACATATCCAGAAAACTCAGAAGCCTTTTTTAAAGCTCAACTAGTGTTATTGTTGCCAGACCTTTATACCGCAGATACAGCTCTTCAAGGAAGCGTGGATCTGTGGCTGGTCGAGCTGGAGGCTGGTTGAAAAAAAACTCAAAAGCTCCTTCTAAGTTCCAATCACTGGCCTTCAGTGACACCAATGCTGCCTTTTCACTGCAGTTTACCAAAATACAGAGAGAGATTTGCTTAGGGGCAGTGCAGAGGTGAAGAAGATAGCAAATCCCATTCCTCTGGTCCCAAACGGACTTCCTCATAAGACTGGATGAAGGGAGTGTATAGAAGAAGATGGAGACGAACAATTGGAGGTAAGGAGAAGAAGAGAGAGAAAGAGAAGCCTGGACAGGCCAGGAATGCACAAACCAACATAACAGACCGTGAGATTGGATACAGGACAGTACTTTGCTCCAGCAATCGTCATGAATTGCTGGATTTTGTCCCGCTGTCCCCTGCTAAGCTTATTCTGCACACCAATACACAAGAACAAATTCCAAAAGGCATGTGAATAGCCAGATACATACCCCCACCCCCCCCAAAAGGTGTAGTTGCCATAGTCCATGGGCTAGAGTAGTTGTGGGGTACAAGAGCTCAGCATCTAATCCCTACAAGCAACACCATCTGGATCTGCACCTTGCACATTTAGATATCTATAGGGACAGTCAAATGCATCAAAACTCATGCTGAGGTGATCAACAATCAACAGTTCAAGTGAACTAGAGTGACACTGAAGGTGTACGAAAAAAAATGGGGTTTGTACTCTGATCACTCACAACTCTGATGCCAAATTATTTTTCTTTTGCAATACTGAACACATACACATAATGGGGGCCCACACATATCAGAATCAAACTACAGACAGATTTGCCAAGGCTAATCAATCCTACCAATCTTACAGCAATTTTTACACAGAAAAAAAGAAACTGTGGTCCCAGAACACAGCAGCAGCAGCCCCTTCAACTGCTGTTTCGAAGAAACCCTAGTTTTTCGATTGCAGCCAGCATGCGGAACTCTTCCCTCCTCCTCCTCCTCTTCCTCCTATCATCAAAGATTTCTATCACCATGGGTTTGCACTCTGGAGATAAGACTCTCGGAAGCCAATAACTCCACACAATGCCATAGAGTTATAAGCATGATGATGATGATGATGATGATGATGATGGGAGGATCTGATGCCTCAGGAGGGGAGGAGGAGGAGGAGGAGGCAGAACTTGCGACATAGAAGAAGTAAGTACACCCAAACAAACCTATCTCTCAAGTAAGGAGTGCCACTTCCTGCAACCTCACATTACAACACTTGCAGCAGCAGAACAGCAGCAGCAGATAGCAGCACCTCATCAAATCCTAAGACGAGGAACGAAAAACAAACCAACAGGATACCCTTTTTGAATGCACACACACAAAGTCCCCACTTCTTCTCACTCACTCACTCACTCACTCACTCACCGAAAAATAAAAAAACAGCTGCAAAAACTCATGGATCCCGAAGAGCATAAGCAAGAAAGCAAGCCAACCAGACGGGGGAGAAGAAGAAAGCAAAAGAAATACCCACCATGATGCCCTCGTGCTCAGTTCTTCACCAACTGGTTCTCAAATCCTCCAACAACACACACCCCCGCGCTTTCTCACCCAGCGTCCACGCATCCGGGTGGCAGACTCCGGTCACAAAAGAGACAGGGGTAAGTCCGCGTCCGCGTCTATGTGGGCGCGCGCACTCCCTCGCTCGCTCGTCTCTCTTCTCTCGTATCTCTCTCTCTCTCTCTCCCTCCTTTGTAAGCGCCCGTAAGCGCCTGGCGCGTTTGTAGGAAGGACTTTTCCTTTTACTGTGTTGTGGAAGAAGGGTGGCCTATTAGGGTTCATTTTGTTGGTGTTGGGTACTACACCACATGTGCGTTTGTTTCCGCATTTTATTATTATTATTATTTTTCTGGGAGGGGGGGTGGGGAGGGGAAGGGGGAGGAGAGAGGTTGGGTGTTTCTCACATCCAAGTGTAAGTTCATACTTAGTGTGTGTGATTCATATTCATTAGTTCATGGTTGTGTTGTGCTCACAAGTTTTTGGGTCTTTTTTTTTGGAAGGAGCCATATTGAGTGATTAGTCCATCATCAATTTTTTTTGGAAAATTGGGCACTCCCCAATAGAAGCACCTCTTTGGAGCCCCAATAGCAAAATAAACGCTTATGTGCTCCCCTACAGCCTACCTTTTCAGTTTATTGGGCCCTGGCTCCCCCCCCCCCCAGGGAGAGGGACTATTGCATTGGATCCAACTTTTGGAAGTTTTACCTTATTAAAAACCGGTTTCACATTAGGTGAACCGGTTTCTTTGTTGAAAGTGTATAGACTGTTTAGATTGGAACGGATTTTTTTTTTGGTGTTCAGAGTGTGGACTCGGCATATAGATGCACAACATCTTGTCTATTGGCAGAGCTAGCGTGTTGGTGATAATATGCCTTGTTATATACACAAAAGTTGAACTTTGGGTGCACCATAATATGGTATAAATCTGAGGTGCTATTGGGAATGTCTTGGGGGAACAACCTGTGAACTTGAGGAACATACCATAGTTATTTACCTTTTTCCAACATCACCCATAAAACTCAAACTGGGACTGTAAGTATGTAGCTTGTTTGCAGGATCGACTTTAGTGTGTTTGGGAAGAAGAGTTACCTCTTGTGGTTCATTTTGTTTGTGTTGGGTACTACACCATACGCGTCTTTGTTTTGGTTTCTTTTTTGGGGTTGGGTGTTGGGAAACAAACAAAACGATGATGAACTTAGGAGTGCTCAATATGCGACTCTGCAAGATATTTTTCTCACATCCAAGTTTAGTTATTTATTTTTTACCCAACCTCACCTACACAACTAAAACTGAGAGGGCAGATAGGTGGGAGACTACTAAAAGCAAACCACCTCGATTGGCCAATCAAAACCACGGAGCACAGTCAAATCCTATTTATTACACTCTTCTGTGGCAGGTGTTAAGGGCGACTTTAGATGAGGGTCCAAGGTCTAAGGACCAATGAATTCAAGCAATCTTTTTGATAAAAGCTTTAAATTGATCCCAAGGCCTTTAGACATGGGTCCAAGACCAAAAAGTGGCAAATTGAGGCTAAACCTACATGGCACCTACTTTGGCGGGAAAATCAATTGGTTAGGACCAAAAAACAGCGCTAAAAGGAGAGCTCCTGATTTGGAGAACCAAGAATCAGGCTAGGGACCAAGGTACAGTCCAACTCAAAGATTCAATTTGCTTCAAAGTAGTCCAAATTGGTTCCTAGGAAATTGGACCCTGGACCCTCATCTAAAGTGGGCCTAAGCTTTGATGTGCCTTTTACCAGCCTCAGCAATCACTGGAGCAATGCTGGGCCAAAACCATTGCGCTGAACCAAACTGGCATGTTTTGACTTTTCTTCATCTGATTTTAATGTGCAGTGTCACATACTGTGCCCTCCTGGGGAAACTCTAATAACGCACTCCAACGCACCACCCACATCAAGCTGAGAAAAAAAGAACCAGAAACAAAAGAACAAAACCTAAATCGAGGTTTTCTGTCTAGTCTCGACGACCTCGTCATCGGATACATGGATAGATATCTCTCGATTTGTTTGTCGGCGACACAAGGTACCCATCATCTCCCTTCTATGCTGGTGTAGGTACTTTCTTCCACAGTTTTTTTTTCTTTTTTTAAGCTTATTTGTTTATTTTCCTCCTCTTCTATCGAGCTACCAGAAGAGATCATCATATGTCATTCATATATCATTCTTCTTCTTCTGCTTCTTCTTCTTCTTCCCCAATGTGTTGCAGAAGCTGACAAACAGCAAAGCTTAATAATATATGTAGTATACCTTACTTATATGGAATTGGATTGTGGCATATACTTCATCAATGGGGTTTTTTTAATTTATTAAGCATGGTTTGGATTGTTGGAGCTCTGCCTTTTTAGTGCCTCAAATCTGATTGTTGTTGTTGCATCAGAAAGGAGAAAAAAGGAAAAAGAAAAACCTGGGTGTTGGAAACCCCCATGAGCTTGTCGGAAATCAAACAGCTTTCTCCTATTATACATTTGGCAAATTCTTCATCTCAAAGCCATTTCCTTGCTCTCTCCCTCTTACTTAATTTGTCTTCGTCTACATTGTGCTATTTCTTGCTCACATTCTCTCTGAATTAGGGGTTGCCATACTCAGGATTTGGCTGGTGTAAGGGTTTAGGGTTTAGGGCACCATCCATTACAGTGCTAACATGGGAAGTAAGTTACAGGTATGTCCACATCATACTCTCCTGCTGCTGTTGCAGGTTGTTCTCACATAGACTCCTTGAGATGTGTTCTAGCTCTGTGCAGATTCTGTATACAGGTGTGGTGTTTAGCATCTTCTTGACAGAGCAACACAGTGAAGCTTTTCAGGTGTCTGCAGAACTTGCACATGGTTTTCACCCCAGTTCTAAGGTATGTACCCAATGCCATGTGTTGCATGCTTTTTGTGTCTGATTGGCACACTCCTCTTTGTTCCATCATTAGAAGGTGTGCAAGGCAATGGGAATGATGTAGAGCACTATACATCAGAACTGTTCTCACAGGGAAAACACGCATATGTTGTTCCTATTGCTCCAAAGCATAAGGAGAGGGGATGATAGGCATCCGTGATGATGTTGAAACAAGAAATTGTTTTCAGATAATGTGCATGAGGTGTGAAGTTTTTTTTGTTTGGATTAGGTGACTTTTGTTCTATCACTCTGTGTCTGGCTCTGATGAGTGTGAATGAAATGTCATTCTAAGGACAAGCATGACGAGAATGATCAAGCCAAGTTCCTCAAGGGCCTTGTGATGTAAGCAGAATCCAAACTGAGAGCTACACCCACTAATGCTACCACTTCCCTTCCTGTTTAGGGAGATAGCACCAAACCCTACACCCTAACCATGCTCACTGACCCCATGCAGGTAAGACCTGTGACATCAATATATGATCAGATAATTCTCAACTTTGTATGTTTCTTAATGTTGCAAGCAATAGGTACTACTCTCTGCTCTCCTTTTTGAACCCATCTTGTTATAGATTTGGTTGCAACACATCAACCAAATGTTAATGTTCACATTGAGAATTCTCACATCCTTGTCATTAGGACTTCTTGTGCACAATGTAGGGTGCCACAAAAAGCACCAATATTTTGCTAGTGGTCTGGGCATCTGTACTGTGGATATGGGAGCAATTCAGTGGAGCACCCATGAAGATGTGCATTGTGGTTTTTTCACTCCTACAACTACTTTCAATGCTGTCTTTAGAGATTCTCCATACTAGATGCATATTTTATTTCTTTGATACTAAAATGCATAGCATTCTACTTCGGTGATTTGGGTAATTGGCACATTCAATGCACTGATTGTATGTTGTATTTGCTTATTTTGTAAATCAACAAATGTTTACACCATTTCACTAAAAGCTCTTGACATGCAAGTGAAGGCACCCACCACCCACCTCTTTCAACAATGGGCCAGTTTGTTGATCAACAATTCGCCTGTTGTTCAACTTTGCTTCTTTAAAGAAGATGTTTTGATGCACACCATGGGGACTACCAAGTTCTGATTTCATTAAGCAATGGAGCTATCTTTAGAGCTATAGGTTTAGGTTTAGAGGAAAATAAGAAATGACAGCGAAGCGCTCACCAAATACTTGCCTCTTGGAAAAAGTGGAATGCTTGCAAAGGCAGGCATTTTTCTTTTCAAAATACCCACTCATGGATGACACTTGATTAGAGTTTTTCTTTAGGAATTTTTGTTTGTTGTCGAAGTGGTGATCGTCCATAGGAAGATGTAGGAAAAGTGGCAATCATTTTGAGGAAGATTTAGCCAAATTTGGCTATAAACCAGAATAAAGTACAAAATTTTAATCATCCTTTTATGTGTTTTGCTACAAAATGAAAACCAAGTATATGAATATGATGATTTTTATTTTTATTTTTTCTCAATTATGGCGACTAAAACTTTCCAAAGTCACTTTTTATCAAATTTTTAATGTTTCAATTTTAATTTCTCTTTTTGGCAAAATTTTGCCAATAAAAAAGTGTTGTTAAGGGTTTATATATATATGAAACAGATTTGACTTAACTTGCAATCCTAGGTAGTTCAAACTGAATGGAATCAAACATATCCATGGTTATTTATAAATACAATGGTGTGTTCCTAAAGTGATTATGCATAATTTGTTTTACAACTTGCAACAACTAGGTACTCATTATTCCAATGATGGTGATGATTGAAACTTGTTTCAATGAATCGGTATAGGGTTCATTAGTGGTTGTCACCTTGAAAATTTTAAACATTGTCCATTTGACAATTATAAAAATATTGCTGAATTATTTAACTATTTCATTCCTTTCACCAACTCACTTGCAGGATGTAAATATGTAAATTAACATGTGCCTTCTCATAATTAAAGTCTAATAATTTGATAAAATTCAACTCAACAAAATTATGAAAAGAATTCAATTGAAACCATATTTGGTTTAAATTGAATTGAATTGAATTGAATTTGTCTCAATTCAACCAAATTCAATTCAATTGAAATTTCATTAAGAACACTACCCATGTTGAATCCAAAAAAGTAGAATATTGTGTTTAGTTCAATTTACTTCAATTTAAGAATTTAAATTTAAATTCAATTGTGTTGCATTCAATTTAAGTTATAATATGTAAATTCATTCAATATTAAATCTTTAAAAAAGACTTAATTTCTACAAAATCACCTCATCTTTTTCATCAACACTAGTAACGCACAACAGTGGGATTTGGGGGGTGGCATTAGGGGTGTAGTTGTTACTCTTGGAACATGGTTCAAGTGTGCAAGGTTTTTAATTATTTTTTAAAAATTAATTAATTTTAATTTTAATTTTTAATTTAGGAATGTAATTGATATGGGTTGTCACTTTTTATTGGTTGTGGAGTGCTAATAATTTTTTAAAAATCAATTTTGAGCTTAATAAGTTAGGACTGGACTTGCATAAAATATTTTTTTTTAAAGAACCAAGAACCATGATGCAAATATGAGCCAATTGTTTCCTTCATTCATCCATTCATACATATACACATACATACATACATACATACATACATACATACCTTTGTTTGTTGGTGGGTATTTTATTAGAAAGTTGTCTGAAAAAGGCCAGAATCCTGGTGGCAGGGATTTGTTGGCCTGGTGGAGATGGGGAAGGACTTGTAAGGGGCCACAGTGAACCAAGAGCTCACAATTCGGGATGGATGATTGGTGGACAGGAAATAGTTTTTCATTGGGTTCTAACTTCCCTAGGTATAACCACAGTGGTTAAATAAGTTTCTGTTTTTTACTACCTAACTAAACAACCCAATAGCCCTTTACTTATGTACTAAGGTACTAACCAGGGTTGCTCGCATTTCATTCTATTACACCTGTGCATTATGCAGGGGGTTCACACTAGTTTTTTGGGATTTGAGAGACGTCCTGAATAAGGTGTCCTTGGTAATTTTTAGGGTTTTGGTTCAAGGGATGTTCCGTCTAGGATTGACTTACATTGAAGACAACAGGGTGCAATGCAAGAGACAAATGAAGCATGGCAAGAGGTGTTGAAAGGATAGTGAGAACACTTGAGGGACACCCAAAGGACACCAAGAATGTCGAAAGATGTGAAGAAAAGAAATGGGGATGCTAAAGGACGTTGGGGAATGAGGTGTGGACGTTAGTTAGGGGGCGTTGAGAAAACGACAAGGTGCACCAAGAAAATAACAAGACACATCAAGCAAATGCCAAGAATGCCAAGAAAATGGTAGTCCAAGATAACAAAAAAGAGGCATATTTTGTAACATGAAAATCTCATTGCAATGATTTGTACATTGCCCCCATCATGTTCTATTTTTTCCAGCTTGAGTACTTTCTGGTTCTTTCTCTCTGGTTTAGGGTTTAGGGCCACGTTAGTACAGTTCATCACCAAAGTTAGTGCCAGGTTGGGCAACATGGATGGCACTAGTCTTTCAACATGTCTGGCAACTGATCAGAATAAAATCAAACAAACTCTTTCTTCACATGGGCATACATAATAAGAGTACTACTTTCTTTTGTATGCATAACATGTAAGAATACTTTCTTTGTTTATTTCTTTGACATACCTTCTCTTTGGTCTTTCTTTGATATTATTTGTCTTTAACAAGATCTAACAACAGATCATGACAGTATTAAGCTTTGGTACACACAGTCCAACAGGGCACATGCCTTGATTCATATCTTATAGTAAAAGCTTCTCCAAGCAGCCAACTTTTGGGCTACCCAAGTCAAGAAAGAACTAACAAGGGGAGAAACTGAGAAGAAAAAGTCATGGATGAGAGAGAGAGAGAGAGAGAGAAACACACACATACAAACACACACACACACACACACACACACACATGAAACTTGTTTTGCAAAAAAATTAATAGCTGCACAGCAGCCCAAGTATGTTCCCAACAAAATTCTGTCTGGCTGGAGGGTTTACAATTTTGACACACTCACAAGCTTACCTCAGAGAAGTGGTGCAAAGCTTTGATGGCTTGCCAAGGTCCTCTTTTGGTCCATCCCAAGGATGCAGGCTTTGTTTTTTTTCTTTTTTTTGTTTTTTTCCTGCCAAAGAGAAAACAGTGTCAAAACCATTACTTAGACTGCTGTCTGCTGGGTCTCTAGAGTCTAAAACATATTCGGAGAAATACAATCGTATTGGGTTGCTGCACATGGCTACAAACCCACTCCAGGATGTGGGTACTTACATCCTGGAGATATCCTGGATGTGGACACATTCTTTGCACAAAGTTTGTAAACAAACCTCACTTTAGGTCATCAATATCCAGCACCATTATTTAATGCCCACAATAGCTCAGGATCCAGGCTTTTCTGCCTGCACACAGACAGTTTTAAACATAAAAAATCCAGATGATGTTTATATGCTATGATCATGAAGTCACAATATTCAGTTAAAACAAGTCTGTGTACATTGTCTCCTTTTGACATAAAGCAATTAGTGTGTGATGATGCCAGAGCAGGCTTGTGTCCAATTTAGCAGATGTAATCACAAGAAGACTGGTCAACCTGCTCTTTTTCTCTTCTTGGTGCAGAGTTGGTGGCACTCACCTGAATCCTGATCAGCAGAAACTTGGGAGATGAGTACAAGCTGTTCTATCCATCCACTGCAATCCAATCCTATCTCTGCAAATCAAGTTTCTAAGAAAAGAAATGACATTCATAATTCCCAAACCAAATGGCTTTCCTTGTTCTGGTACTGACATGGAAACATACATGCTAAAGAATCAAAACCCAGTGCCGGCATCTAGAGCTTTGAACACCATGCAAATGGAAAAACAATATAGTTGCCCCATTTGCTAAAAAAGAAAGTCTTTGTCATGCAGACATGACAGTCCTAATTTAAACAACTCTAGTAATGCATACCCTGCATCTGCAAAAAGATTATCACAGAAATGAGATAGTAAACTGGTTTCCATGACAAAGATTACATGTCATCATTGTTTCCATAGTACCCTTTGTAATATTCATGGAATATTTGACCCACTAAAACAACCAAGATCAGACCTTCCCACATTTCTGAATTGAGAAATGATCCTTCAATTCCCTCACAAAATACCATCATTTAACAAATCTCTAAACCATCAAGAATCAAGAAAGCAAGGAAAGCAGGAAGATACATCTTATGTGGGCACTACATAGACATAACCTTTCCTTTCTCTTTTCAGTAACACTTCAGCCCATCTAAGAAATAACATGCAGCCAAGTACCATAGAATGTATTGTTGGACAGTCAAGGACTGGCACTCCACAGGGTCAAACATGGGAACAAAAATTGAGATTAGTGCACAATCTAAATTGAAATTGCCAAACTCAGATTATAGATTCAAACTGATGCAAGAGTCTGAAAAATAACACCATTTTACTATGTCAGAAACCTGTTGCCTAGGAGTTTATACAAAACTTTCATAACAGGGAGGAACACCTGCACCTGCTGCAGGAGTGAAATGAGTGTCATCTGTATGGAGGATGCCAGGAGACTATCCTGTTGCTGTTGTCTATTCCTTGTGAAAGGACCAACCCCCCAACTTCAGCAGATGGTATACTACAAAACACATGAGGTATCCTGTGAGTGAAAACATGTCAAACTCTACATTTCCTACTGACAGTGATTTGTGGCAGGCCCTGCCTAACAGGTTATTGAACTAAGGTTACTAGGAACGATAATTCCTGCTTTCCACATCAAATAGCAAGGGGTTGGGAAGCAGAAAAATTCCTAGACACATGAAGATCTCCAGACTCTAGCAGCCAAGTACCTCACAGCACACCTCACATCTTCCCCTGCACCTGGCTTTCCTGTCTCTCTGAGCCTGGTCCCCAAAACTGGATGAGGAATACCTTTCCAGTCCTTTACTGTCAATCCAAACCATTCTCTTCAGCCTGTACTGGATAGTAATTGTGGACAAACTTGCTGTACACTCATCTGTCAATCAAGAGCATTTGATTTCATGTGGCACCCAAGTTGGCAAAGACAAGAGATGAATCCTCCCCTTTCCTACCTCATGTTTCTGATGACTTCCTATTCCCCTAGCACCAACCAACCATTTGAGATGTATGCTAGAGAAAACAACCACTTGCTTGTCACAATGGTTGGCCCCCTGAGAAACTAGCTAATATTGTCCTCAACCACACCCCCTGTGGATGCAATTGACAAATCTTGGACACTCTCTACCATCTCTACAATCTTTTCAGTTTCAGGCTGGCTATCTCCTTTCCTGGTAACTTTCTCATCCGGATCACCATTCAGCTCCACCCTTGAGGTTGGTGACCGTTTATCTATTGCTGATCCTAGCATTGCAGAGCTGTCATAGGAGTCTTTGCTTCCATCAATGCTTGAAGTAGAGGAGCATGAATTGGCCTCAGATGGTTCAGTTACCTTACGTCCTACATTTGTATCTGCTGCTGGGATCTTACTCGGTTCCTCTTGCTCTAGTCGAGGCAAAGTTTCCTCAATACAAGCTTCATTACTTCCAATTCTCACATTGCAAACACCTCCCTGTACATATTTGCAGAGATATATGTATACAACAATCAGTAAAAAATGCACATCCATCATGCTCTGTGGAAGTGAATCAAAACATCTTTGATAAAAAAACAGCTGAATAATTAGAGCATCATGTGCATCATGTTTGAGGATACAGTGAAGTATAGTAGATATATGCAGAACTGCAGATGTAAGAGCTGGTATCAGAGGCTCAATCAAAACTACCAGGTTCAAAAAACCTGATTTGTTTATATTCCAGGATATCAATTAGACATTCTAAGGATTGCCAATCTACCTGCCAGAGCTGCTCCTGTTGCTGCTGGGAATGCTGTCTTGCTCTTTTCTCCTGCAGAGCTTGCTGTCGGTTTTCATAAAACTGGAAGTCATCTAGGATAGATGTCTTAGAAGGGAAGCCTTTGAAAATGCTTAGCATTTCAATTCCCTGTTCAAACCTTACCTGCAAATTTTTTGGACAACAACAATCAAGAAAAATCCATCATGATCTCAACTTGAAGAACAAGATTGTAACTTTCAAAATGTACTGAAGTCCACATGTAGTAGTGTGCACATGTAGCAGGATACACACAGCTTGAGTATCAGCAGATGTGGCGCTTATGGCATTGAAACTTCAATACATTAAGTGTACCACTGCTGCATACCAAGGTAATGGTTTAGGGTTCTGGTAAGGTAGATCAGGAGGTAAGGCATTCACCTCTTGAGTATCTCTGCTATTAGTTACAGGCTTATTATCATTGTTCTCAAGTATAATATGGCGGAACTGGCAGTTAGGGATGTCCTTGATAATGTGCCACTTCACTGTAAAACGGCCATTCCACTTGTCTTGCTGCCAGTACTCTACGCTTTGGGTAAAATCAACAGGACCTGTCATCTCTGCCACACCACAGAACTGTCCACTGGCATTCACCTGAAAATTTTCAACCGAAGAGTTAGTACTAAGAGTCATGTACATGCTTGGCTGAAAAAGCATAATTGCAGCTAAATTGGGGATCTCCAAACCCTGAGGAGTACTGCAAAGTAAGGAAACCAAGAAGGCACTCTTTAACTTATCAAATTGGCATTGAGACTAGCAGATTAGTCTAAGACACTTACTGAGAAGAAGAGAAACACAGGGCAACCTCCTACTGCCTTGCCACTGGCATCCTTGAATGCAGCATCCAGTCTTTTGTTCCCAACAGGAGTACTGGCCCACACATTGTATTTTATGCTCTTGTGCACATCATCTTCACTGTAGGATTTGATCACAAAGAACTTTGCAGACTCATAGTTGGTGATAAAATCAGGTTGGTTGTACTGCTCCTTGCTTGCTATAGCTCCAAGTGCTTCACTATTTCCTGATGAGATTGCCCCTTGACCTCTGGTATGCTGGAGAACCCCTGGTGTTGGCAACTGGTTCCTAATTCTAATTGTTCTGGGCCCCCTGTTTTGCTCATTCAGAAAATCAAGACCTCCATTACCATTGCTTGAGGGGCCTCCACCCCTTCCTCTGTGCTTCCCTTTGTCAATACCAATCCAACCACCACGCCCAGCTGACTTTGATTCAACTCCAGGGCTCCCTACAGCATGGCCTGCTCTACCAAGGACAATTGGACCATTCCTAAGTCCAGCTGATGGCAGGTAACCCCTTGCTAGTGTGCCACATGCAAGATTGGGTGATCCTAATGTTGGTGGGGTTTGCAGCTGCTGAGGTGTTTGGACATGAATCTGCATCCCAGCCATTGCTGTTTATACGTCAGTACTGTGCATTTCATGATTCTCTGTACATAGAGTAACCCTTGACCAAATTACTACACTGGACTGATCAGGATACATGCTCCCTGAAACAAATCCCAGCACAGTTGCTCACAATATATCTTAAAAAACCATCCACAGAGATACAGATGGTATGATCAAGAAAGGCCATTGTCATACACACGCATCTGACCTGTATGAGGTCAAGTAGTGGGATGTTTGCATGTGCCAGTAAAGTTTGCTAAGTGGAAACAGTAAAAAAAACCTTATACCTGCAAGGCAGTGATAGGTCTCAGTGGCTGTGAGACAATAGAAGGTATGCTTGCTGGAATCACAGGTTGCTGTGGACCTTCTGAGACTTTTGAGACATCAACCCAAGATGGAGCCCCTGCTCTCAGGCCCTCATAGCGCACATCTTGAGGACCTGGAGGGTGAAATGCCAACGGAAGGACACCCCTGCCATATGATGCATGAGAAGGAATAATAGTCACAGCTGGGAATCCAGGCCTTGGTCCTTTGTTCCCATTAGCTAGGGCACCATTGGACCCATCAACTCCTGGAGGGCCTGGCTCAATTGCTCCCGGTGTAGTAACTTCTCCCCCTCCCATTGCAGAAGGTGAAGCTAAGTATTGACCACCTGGAGATAACGGCTGCTGATATGCCTGTTTTGGGTACTGGAATATCTGAGGACCATAGAACTGGCCATCAGCTCCAATTGTAGGGACAGGCGTTACTGGAGGATAGGGAGTGTATGTTGGCTGGGATGTGTAGCCATAACCAGGTGCAAGAAACATGGAACCATTCTCACTGTAGACACCCTGTACAGCCATGAACCAAAACACACCAGCAGATTCAAATCAAGGATGTTGTTGGTCTTCAAAATCTGTCAACTATCATGTCATGTTCAGCACAGGCCATGATATAAGGTGCGACACATACAAGAATCTGTGACAGCAGGGCAAGTTTTCTAAAACTCCAAACAGCCCACTGTTATGAGTTCTTACAGGAGACAGTTCCATGCCATCAGCACCAACATAACAAGAGTACTCATCCCATTCACCAGTCATTCCAGATTCAAACCCTGCAAAAGGAACAGACCACAGAGTTACTGTACAAATCCAGGACTTCATTGTCACTCAGTAGCTGCAATCCAGGTCTGCACACAAGAAGATGGCCCAATACTTAAAAGACAGTTTTGGAAAGGAGAATCAACCTCCAGGACCATACTCATAGTAACCCTGAGAAGAGGTATAGCTATAGTACACCCCAGCTGTCTCTTGAGGTCCCTCTGGTGCACCATTGTTGATGGCAGCAATGTCACAAGGTCCACTAGAGGCTGCTGCATTTCCACTAATGTCCAAGGAATTTGCATCCTGGCCAGGAGGTGCCTGGATTTCCACATCAAATTGCAGCACTCACTCAGACAACTAGAATCCAGACATGATGGTAGGAACAATAAGGCTTTCTTCTTCCGCCTCGGTGTCAACAATCATAGGGAGGGAGATTGCTAAAAGAAAAATTGATGTTCCTCTCTTACAACATCACAGATTGCTTGCTGTTATGCATGTGGATATATGCACACAGCATAAGAACTGAAACCAGCCAAGCAGATCAGGACCATCCTTGATGCATCAAGTAATCAACCAATCCACATCAGAAGAAACAGAAAAAAATCATTCTAACAATATTATCCTGAAATGTGCAAACAACCCAAGTCCAGAAACAAACTCAGAAATCTCAACACACAAGAGCAGACAGACACACAAACAAATATGTCTATTACAGGCTTGAATATATATATATACCCACTTGAATGCAAGTGCTTGGAAATCAGATTACAACCAATTCAATGCAAGTGCTTGTTTTTACCTCAGAATCAGCATCATCGTCGGCAGCTTTCTTGGGCAAATCTGTTTGCAGCAATTCATCGCTCACTTCTGGAAACGCTATATAGTCAAGGAATTAGTGATGGATGGTATTTAGTAACATATATATTTGCAGCTCTCCTCTCTCTACTATGGAAGTTCCTCTTACTCACCACACAAGACAGACAGAGACACAACCACAAACACCACAAGAAGACCAGAAACTACAAACCCCATCTCCCTCATATGACAATATTCTTCAAGAACATTGATGCTTCTCTTGCTTGCTACTTTCTTTTTCCCCTAGTTTGTCAATGCAATACAGAGCAACAGCATCCCACAAGATCACTACTGCACACCAAGAAACTCTCTCTCTCTCTCTCTCTCTCTCTCTCTCTCATCGCCTTCATATTTGACAGGATACGTTCCGTAGGCTGAGCGACTGCCGCCATCTCTCCCGAACTTGCCAATCCTTCATGAAGTCACTAGTCCAGCCGAGAAACAAACCCCAAGAACGCCTCCTCCTCCTCCTCCTCCTCCTCTTCCTTCCTTCCTTCCTTCCTCAACAAAAAACTCTCTTCTCTCTTCTGCTGCTGCAAAATTTCTCTTCTTCCTCCTCCTTAAACTTTCCGGCAAGAAGCCACCACCAAAAACAAAAAAACTCCCTTTTTCTTTTCCCGCTATCTATCTATCTTTCTTCTTCTTCTTCACCGAAGTTCCAATTGCAAGAACGCACCTTCAGCAAAAGCACTCCGACAATCTCATTCATTCCCGGAAAACGCAACAACGCAACAACAGAAGAAAAGGGGGAAAAAAAAGAAAAAAAAACGAGAAAGAAAAAGGAGAAGAAGACAATCCGACAACGAGAAGAACCACAAGAGAAGAGACACGGACACAAAAGAAGAGGGAGGAAGGAAGGAATAAGCGCGCACTGTGTCTTAAGGTACTGACTACTACGCACCGACGACACTTGCTAATTAACACTCTCGCTACCATAAATGCATCTGAAATTAGCATAATCAGTGTAGGAATTAACAATTAACCTCGCATAAATCACATACTTAGTACTAAGCAGTACCTAATTAACATTGGCCTAATCTTAATCACATCGCTAATTAACGGTTAATTAACTTATCAACCAGTCGTCCGTCGTCTTTCGTCCCCGGTTTGTCTTTGTCTCGTCTGGTCTGGACCGTCTGGTCTGGCCCAGTTTGGGCGACCGAAAAACCAAACAAACGGGGGAGGAGTCACCGCGCGGTTGGCGGCACGGGTATCCCGCCTCGGCAGATGATTGGCTGAGAACGTAAACGCGGGTGGTCCGAACATGTGATTCGGTGAAAAGTCAATTTTGCTTTACCGCGGGACCGGGTCCACGGACGGGATCGCGGTCGGGACTGGAGTCCGGAGTCCGGACCAGTGGTGTTTTTTTGGGGTGAATTTTGTGTTGTGGCCAAAAGTGGCTATCCAAAAGAAGATTTTGGACAACTTTGGGCTACAAGCTAAATATGAAAGTTAAATAATAAAAATTAAAACATCCTGATTTTTTTACTACCTATTTGAATCAATCATTTATAAAATTAAGGCGATTTTTTTCTAAATTTTGATATATTTCTGGCTGTTGAAAATCTTTAAGAAAGCACTTCACTTGTACTTTCCAATATAGGTTGCTACTTGGCTCCAGCGTTTTTTGTTTTGTTTCGATTTCATTATGTCGGCTATAGGCCCCAACTCAGTGACTTTTTTTGTGGCGAATTTTCACCATTTTGCGGAAAATATTTTCAAAAAAGAATATTTTGTTGCAAATTTCCCCCTTTTATTTCAGGAAAAAAAAACGCCAAAACAGAAATAAATTTTAAAAATCGGTAAAAATCACCATAACTGCCTATAATTTGAAACCATGCTTAAGATTTTATACTTGTTTATTTGGAATGTCGCCAAATTTGGCTAAATATATTTATGGACTATCACCACTTCAGCAACATCACAAAGTTGGAAAAACCAAAAAAACACTGGACCAGCTACCAAAGTGGCTCTGTTTGGTGTGTTTTATGCTCCTTTTCTCTCTGTTTTGATTTTCTTTTTTCTTTTTCTCTTAATAATAATATTTAATAATAAAAGACTAGGGAGCAAATTTAAATTGCCGAATGGAAATTGGAACAATTTTTTTTCACCACACATTTGGTAATGAAATCACACTAATTGCCAGTCTTAGGCTGGTTCAGCAGCAAGGTACCTAATAATTTAATTATTTATTTTCATTTATGTTTGGCAGTAATAATAATAATAATTTATGATACAACATTGCAATTTAAAAAAATTAAGTTATTGTGCTTGAGAGCTTTTGTACTTTTGTAATTCAGACTTTTGTAATGGGAAGCACTTTTTTTTCAGAATTTTCACCAATTCCAAAAAGTAATTAATTAGTGCCTAACCAGCCTAGGTACTACAGTAGTTAAATCTTTCTTGGGTAATAGAATGTTAATCCATGTCATGCAGCCTCTGTTTGTTTGGGTGAAATTTTGCACTATAGAAAAAAATTGAATTTGTTGTTACAAATTCAATGATTTTTATAAATTAAATCCCCAAAATTTGAAAATAAAAAACCTTGTAATATTGCCAAATTTCTACAAATGGTTCAAGTAGGTAACCAAAATTACATAAGGATTCTTTTTAATTGTTAATATTTTGTTAATAGCCAAATTTGGCTAAATGCTCCTATGGATGATTGCCACCTCAACTATATCACTAAACTGAAAAATAAAACACCAATGTTGGGTGAACTCCACATAAGGGTTGAATTGAAAAATGACTCCATTTAGGTTTTTTTTTTTCAAGTTTCCAAAATCTAAAGTGATTTAGGATTGAGACTTAATGTCCAAATGTTTTGTTGCTCAATGAAATCAATTTATTAAGAAAGGAAAATAAATTAAAGCCCTTATTTTATTATTAATGGGAGATGGCATTTCAAGTTTACAATCATAAAGTTAGGACGATGTAAGTTTTTCAAGTTTTTCATATCATAAGCCAATCAAATTAATTTGCTAGTGTATTTGGAGGGCACCTTACATTAGAGAATATTCCCTCCTTAGTTTTATTTTCACATTCTCAAAATGTTCCCATGTTCCAATGATGTTGCCATGACATTCCCATTATACTCCCAGCATGTTCACATGTTGTTCTCAAATGTGTTCCCTTTGTTCACATGTTGTTCTCAAATGTGTTCCCTTTCATATGTTCCCACATTCCCATGGAAATATTTCTTATTTACAAAATGGGAAAGAAGCAAGGAAATCAAAATAGAGTTGTTTACATAAGGGGAGGTTCCCATACTTGTGCATTCTCCTGAGGTTCAGGAACATCCTCAGGTTCACACCCTCAAGAGAATGCACGAGTATGGGAACCTCCCTACAACAAATAACTAATGCTTCAGCATAGATTATTTGATTGCTTAAAAGCCTCAATGAAGGGTCAAAGCCAATGTTGGGCAATTCTCACTTGTTGGGTTCTTATTTTAAACCTGACCTTATACTACAGGTTAGTTTACCAAGGTTTCCACATTGGTCAATCAGTTGTGGTTCATCCACATCTGAGCCATAATGGGTTTCCAATGGATGATGCACGGGTGTGTGCTGGGTCATATAACTCCTCAACAACATGTACTATTTTCCGTATGGAACCTATATAATAAGTTAGGGCTTGCCACTCACGAGAGTTGAATTGGGGCCCCATTCTTGCCATTTGAGCTTGTGGGGTTTATTTGTGTTTTCTTTGGTTTACTAGTTTCTATGGTGTTTCCTCGAATTGCATGTTTATTGATTTGGATTGGATGCTTCAGATGCATTCATGTACAATTTATGTGTTTCGACTAACAGCATTGGTAATATGGTGTCGTCTAGTGTGCGTAGGTAACAAGGTTTGGTAAACAAACCTAAGGCACATGGTAGATTTTTTCTTTACATTTGTTTTGTTGTGTTCTTGATGTGGGTTGTTGTTGTTGGGAGGGAGGCAAGGCAAGGCAAGGGGTGGCTTTTCACATAAGAATATTGGATTTGGCTTTGCATGTTCTTTGAGAGTAAAGGATGAGATTGAGTGAATGTTACCTAGTCAATGCAAGTTGGAAGTAGTGTATATGCGGTTTATCCATCAAGATCATTTCGTTGGCCTAATTATACATGTAAAGTTTTTAAATGGTAAATTATGTATTTTTTAAAAATTGTATTCAAAACATCCTTTTGTTAGTCCGAATTTGCTAATGGCATTAATTGTTACTCATGAATTGTTTCACATAGGTGGCCATTGTGGTTGTTGAACAACCAAATGATAACCACCACACATACATGGTGCACTAAGAACAATTTGGTGACAATTATCTAATGAGGTCATGCAATGTGTGTGTGTGTGTTGTCGTTGTTATTATATACTAAATGTTGTGTGGGCAATCCCCCCACCCCCCCCCCCCCCCCCCCCCCCCCCCCCCCAAAATTTTTTTAAACTCCCATATATTCTCTTTTTACCAACTTTTTAACAACCCCCCCAATATTTCTTAAACTTAAACAAATCAATAATAATGGTACA
>Ga0116231_10006537_pt1 | contig 22141 bp, 23 predicted proteins | sample S1TSphgellanicum_2_FD_89695 | JGI IMG/M metagenome (GOLD analysis project Ga0116231, IMG submission 89695) | Host-associated microbial communities from peat moss isolated from Minnesota, USA - S1T2_Fd - Sphagnum magellanicum MG | ecosystem: Host-associated > Plants > Peat moss > Unclassified...
AGACGTGGAGGTAGCGGGCGCGGACGTCGTCGGCGGCGCGGAGCGCCTCGGGCGAGCCTTCCCATTTGATTTCGCCTTGGTCGATGATGTAGCAGCGATCCGCGACGGCGAGGGCTGAATAGAGATTCTGCTCGACCAGTAAGATCGTCATGCCGGCGGCTTTGATCTCGCGGACGATCGCTTCGACCTCGCGGACGATGAGCGGCGCGAGGCCCTCCGTGGGTTCGTCGAGCAAGATCACTTTCGTCTCTTGCACGAGCGCGCGGGCGATCGCGAGCATCTGTTTCTCGCCGCCGGAGATTTCGTCGCCTTTGTTGTTGAGGCGCTCGCGCAGGCGAGGGAATTTCTCGTAGACGTGATCGAGCGACCAGCCGGGTTTACGCGCGGTGACCTGCGCGAGTTTGAGGTTCTCGGCAACGGTCAGGTTGGTGAAGATGCGGCGCTCTTCGGGGACCAGCGAGATGCCTTTGCGGGCGATCGTCATCATGTCTTTGCCGGCGAGTTCGTCGCCGTCGAGCGTGACGCTGCCGGAGCGCGGCGTGAGCCAGCCGACGATCGACTTGAGCGTCGTCGTCTTGCCGACGCCGTTGCGGCCGAGCAGCGCGACGGTTTCACCAGCGCCGATCGTGAGCGAGACGCCGCGCAGAATATGGCTCTCGCCGTAGTACGCCTGAAGGTTCTCGACGCGCAGCCGCGTCTGCGACGGTGCGGCGGCGATCATTCGTGCATCTCCCCGGCGGTGTGGCCGCCGAGGTAGGCTTCCTGAACGGCATCGTTCGCGCGGATTTCGGCGGGCGTGCCGCTCGCGAGCACGCGACCGCCGTGCAGCACCGTGATCGAGTCGCTGATCCCCATGATGAGCTCCATGTCGTGTTCGATGATGAGCACGGTCATCTTGGACGCCAGGTGTTTCACGAGGCCTTCCGTCTTGCGTGCCTCGTCTTTCGACATCCCGGCAACCGGCTCGTCGAGCAAGAGCAGCTTCGGATCGGTTGCGAGTGCGATCGCGATGTCGAGGCGCTTCTTGTCGCCGTGCGAGAGGTCGCCGGCGCGCACCTCCGCGACCTCGCCGAGATCGACGAGCGCCATCGCGTTCTCGGCAAGTTCGTCGACGCGGCGCAGATGCTGCGAGCGCCGGAAGACCTGGAACGTAAAGCCGCCCTGGACGTGCGCGAGCGCGGCGAGACGGCAGTTCTGGCGCACGGTTTGATCGTTGTAGATGCTCGCGGTTTGGAACGCTTTTGCGATCCCGATCCGTACACGCTCCGGGCCGCCGGCGCTCGTTACCTCGCGGCCGTCGAAAAGGATCGACCCGCTGGTCGGGCTCGTGACGCCGGAGAGCAAGTTGAAAAACGTCGTTTTTCCCGCGCCGTTCGGGCCGATCACGGCGCGCAGTTCACCCGGCTCGACCGAGAAATCGATCGCGGCGTTGGCCGCAAAGTGGCCGAACGATTTGCCGAGGTTGCGGGTTTCCAGGAGCGCGCTCATCGTTTCACCGCCAGCATCTTTGCGAAGTTGGGTTTTCGCTTGCGTTTGAAGGTACCCACGATGCCGGCGGGCAGGAAGACGATCACGAGGACGAAGATCAGGCCCTCGAACCACTGCCATCCGGGCAACTGCGGATATTTCGCGAGGAAGCCGCTACCGACGTTCTCGAGATACATGATGACGGCGGTCCCGACGACCGGACCGAGCAACGTCTGGACGCCGCCGACGACGGTATAGATCACGAACGACCCGCTGCGATCGATGTTCGCGTAATCGACCACGGCTTGAAGGTCGTAGAGCGCGCGCAATCCGCCGGCGAGGCCGGTGAGCGCGCCTGCGATGACGAACGCGGCGAAGCGATAGAGCTGCGGGACGAAGCCGATCATTCGGCTACGGTCTTCGTTCTCGCGAATCGCACCGAGTACTTCGCCGAATTGCGAGCCGTTGAGCGTTCGCACGAACCAGATGACGAGCAGTAAGATGACGGCCGCGAAAATATACCAGAGGTGGACGTCGGAGAGGTTCCCGAACGGCCCCAGATCGACGGCGGGGAGCGGCGTCTGCAGATCGACGCCGGCGGTCCCGACATAGATCAGCGCGTCGGGGATGCCTTGCAGTCCGTCGTCGCCGTTCGTCCAATCCTTCGCCTGTTCGACGATGAAGTAGCCCATTTGCCCGAACGCGAGCGTCAGCAGCGCAAAATAGATCCCGTAGAGTCGAACCACGAGCGCGCCGATGATCGCCGCGGCCGCCGTCGATACGACGATTCCGCCGAGGACGGCGAGCACGAGGTTCGGGTGCTGCGGCATGGCGCGTTGCACGAGGATCGCGCTCACGTAGGCGCCGCAGCCGAAGAAGAGCGCCTGGCCGTAGGAAAGCATCCCCGCTTCACCGAGCAAGAGGTTGAGTGCCACGGCGCCGATCGCCATGATGCATATCTGGGTCGCGAGGCCGGGGTACCCGCCGATCGGATGGATCGCAAACGGGAAGACGGCGAGTCCTAGCGCGGTAAAGAGCAGAATGCGCAGCGTGCCGCGGCTCATTGGCGGATGACCTCGCTCTCGCCGAAGAGCCCCTGCGGCCGCACGATGAGCACCACGGCCATCAGCACGTAGATGATCACGTCGGCGGCCGGCGGATAATAGAGCGTCATGAGGCTCTTGAGGATTCCGACGAGCAATCCGCCGGCCACCGCACCCCAAAAGCTCCCGAGTCCGCCGACGACGACGACGACGAACGACGGGACGAGAAAATCAAACCCCGTCGTCGGCTCGACGCTGTAGATCGGAGAGGCGGCGGCGCCGACGAGCCCGGCGATCCCCGCGCCCAGCGCAAAGACGATCGTCGAGGCGCGCGTGATGTTCCCGCCGAGCAGCTGCACCATGATGCGGTCGCGAATCCCCGCCCGCACGATCAAGCCGTAGTCCGTACGGGCGAGAAAGAGCCACACCGCGACGAGCAGCAACACGACGCCGAGCGCAAACGCAAGCCGGTACGCGGGATAGACGATCGGTCCCAGGGTGAAAGGTGACATCAGTTCCGGGGGCAGCGTGTACTGCTGCGCCGTTCCGCCGAAGATCCAGCGCAGCGATTCCTGGATCACGAGCGCGATCCCGAACGTGAGCAGCAGCTGCGACGTCGGCTCTTTGTTATAGAACGGACGCAGCACGATGCGGTCCAGAATCACCGCGAGGATCGCAACGGCGATCGGCGCGATGATGAAGCCGGGGACGAGTCCGTATTTGTTGGCCACCACGAGCCCGACGTAGGCGCCGACCGAGAAGAACGCACCGTGGGCGAAATTGACCAGCCGCAGCGTTCCGAAAACGATGGTGAGACCGACGGCGATCGCGACGTAGATGAGACCGAGGACGAGACCGTTGAGGAAGGCTTGGAGAAAGGCGTCCACACGTACTCCGAGGCGGGGTGAAAACGAAACGAGGCGGCGCTACGCGAGCGCCGCCTCGTGGGCTATCGTGGAGGGATGGAGCTTAGGCGGGCTCCATCTTGCACGCAAGACCGGATAGGGGCTGCACGACGCTCTCGCCGCTATGCACTTCGAGGACCTTGGCGAAGCCGAAGCCCCCCTCTCCGCGTTCCGCCGACGGGACCCCTTCGACGACCAGGCACGAGTTGACGCCCTGATGGTCTTCTTTACGCCAGTATTCGAGCTCTTTGGTCATCTGGAATTTCCAGCCTTCGAGCTTCGCGATGACCGTATCCGGGTTGATCGTACCGCCGCGCTCGACGGCCGACTTGTATTGGTAGATGTCGACATACGCGGTCTCGGCGCCGTTCGAGGGCGGGACGCCGTATTTCGCTTTGAACGCGTCGACGAATTTCTTCGCGCCCGGATATTTGGCCGCGTGGTACTGCCAGTAGAACGGCGCGGTCGACACGACGTTGTCGAAGTTGTCGCGCGTGCCTTTGGCCATGTATTCGTCGACGAGCGGCACGAGGATCTTGCACGATTTCGTCAGGCCGAACTGCGCCGCTTGGTTGAGGCAGTTGACCATGTCCGCGCCGAACTCGGTGATCACGAGCACATCGGGTTTTGCGGCTTGCGCTTCCGCGAGCGCACCCGAGAAGTCTTTGGTGCCGAGCTTGAGTTGGACGTTCTTGATCTCTTTTGCGCCCTTGGGACCGACGACGGCGACGATATTGTCGTGAACGCTATGGCCCCACGAGTAATCGGCCGTGATGTGAAACCAGGTGCCGGTGCCGTATTTCGAGATCAGCGTCTTCGCCAGCGACTGCGCCGACATGTAGGCGTCGTTGTAGCGGCGGAAGGTGTGCTTGTGGCACTGCGAGTTGGTCGTTTCGTCGCCGTGCGTGAGGGCCGCCATGAAGATCGTCTTCTTGGCCTGGCACAGCGCGGAGACGGCAAGCGCCGTGCCGGTCGACGAGCCGCCGGTGATCATCACCGCGCCGTCGCGCTCGATCATCCGCTGCGCGTTGTCGGTTGCGACGCTGGCCGTCGTCTGATCGTCGCCGACGGTCGTTTTGATCTGCATCCCCATGATGCCGCCGGCCTTGTTGATCTCTTCGATGGCGAGATTGTACGCGCGGAGTTGGTCTTGACCCTGATCCGAGTAGGGTCCGGATTGCGGGACGTTGAGACCGATCACGATCTCTTTCATCGGCGCGGCGATGACGTACGGGGCTCCACCAAAGGCGAGGGCACCGGCGGCGAGCGAGCCGCCGACGAAGCGCCCACGCGACAACGTTTGCTTCACGGTACGAGACCTCAATTTCAGAGTTACACGGAGAGTCTCGGCGCAGTGGCACCGAGGGACGTACACGGCGGGTTTCTTCGGTTGGGAAAATTTCCTGCGGATTCCCTGGCGGATGGTAGATGTATTTTGCGGTTCGAGGGCAGAATGCTCCCAGGCGGCCGTTCCCGCGCCCGCGACGATTCCCGGAGGACCAGCGTTGGCTCATGTCTTGACGTCGCCACCCGTGTCGCACGATGCCGGCCTGGCACACCTGCGCACCATGATTCGCATTCGCGTGCTCGAGGAGGGGATCGAGCGGCATTTTCTGGCCGGCGACATCCCGGGCTTCGCGCACCTCTCGATCGGCCAGGAAGCCGTCGCTTCGGGGGTGTGTTCGCAGTTGCGCACCGACGACTACATCGCCTCGACGCATCGCGGCCACGGCCATGCGCTGGCCAAAGGGACGTCGATGCGGTCGATGATGGCGGAACTGTTCGGCCGCGAGAGCGGGATGTGCCGCGGTAAAGGCGGCTCGATGCACATCGCGGACTTCTCGGTCGGGATGCTGGGCGCGAACGGCGTCGTCGCGGGCGGCTTCGGCCTGGTCGCCGGCGCCGCGCTTTCCGCGGTGCAGCGCAAGACCGATCAAGTCGCGGTGTGTTTCTTCGGCGACGGCGCAACCAACCGCGGGCCGTTTCACGAGAACCTCAACCTGGCGGCCGTGTGGAATCTCCCGGCGATCTTCGTCCTCGAGAACAATCAGTACGCGTCGACGACGTCGACGGCCGAAACGATGAAGATCAAGGACGTCGCGATTCGCGCCGACGGCTACGGGATCCCGGCGACGATCGTCGACGGGTTCGATGCGTTCGCCGTCGCGGACGCGCTGCGCGAGGCGGTCGCCCGTGCGCGCGGCGGCGGCGGTCCGACCTTCGTCGAGTGCAAGACGTACCGCGTTCGCGGTCATTACATCGGCGATCCGGAGCGCTATCGCACGAAGGACGAGGTCGCGGAAGTGATGCGCGTCGACGATCCGATCGTGCGTACGCAACTGCTGCTCGGCGACGCGCTTTCCCCCGCCGCTTTCGAGCAGATCTGGCAAGCGGCACGCGATGAATTCGCGGATGCGGTGGCGTTCGCACAGGCCTCGCCGCCGGCGTTGCCGGACGATGCGTTCTTCGGCGCCTACGCGGGCGATCGGGAGGCGGGCAATCCGCATCATACCTCTGCCGAACGCGAGCGCGACGCGCTGCTGGAGCGTCCCTGATGCGCACCATGACGTTCTCCGAGGCGACGCTCGAAGCGATGCAAGAAGAGATGCGGCGCGACCCCACCGTGTTCTTGATGGGCGAAGACATCGCGAAGCAAGGCGGTATTTTCGGCCAATTCAAGGGGCTTCCGCAAGAATTCGGTTTCGATCGCGTCCGTGACACGCCGATCTCCGAGGCGGCGCTGGTCGGCGCGGGCGTGGGCGCCGCGCTGACGGGCTGCCGGCCCGTCGTCGACATGCATTTCGCCGATTTCATCACGTGTTCGATGGACGAGGTCGTCAATCAGGCGGCCAAGTTGCGCTACATGTTCGGCGAACAATGCGTCGTGCCGATGACGCTGCGCGCGCCGGACGGGATTTCGAAATCGGCGGGATCGCAACATTCTCAGTCGCTCGAAGCGTGGTTCGTGCACACGCCGGGGCTCGAGGTCGTCATCCCGGCCGATGCCGAGGACGCGAAGGGCCTGCTCAAGGCCGCGATCCGCAGCGACAACCCGACGCTCTACTTCGAACACAAAATGCTCTTCCCGCAGAAGGGCAGCATCCCGGACGACGCGGACTTCGTGATCCCGATCGGCAAGGCAAAGACGATGCGCGAGGGCGCCGACGTTGCGATCATCACCTACGGCATCACCGTCGGTCGTGCGCTCGAGGCGGCGGCGCAGCTCGAAACGGACGGCATCGATGCGACGGTCATCAATTTGCGCTCGGTGTGGCCGCTCGACTACGATGCGATCGCGGATGCGGTCGCGCGCACGCACCGCGTCGTAATCGCGCACGAGGCGGTGCGGGTCGGCGGCGTCGGCGGCGAGATCGCGGCGTTCATCGCCGAGGCCTGCTTCGACGATCTCGACGGACCCGTCGTGCGGCTCGGCGCCTCACACAACCCCGTGCCCTTTACGCCGACATTGCAAGAGGCGGTCTATCCGAAAGCACCGGCGATCGCGAATGCGGCGCGCCGGCTCGTGCGGCGCGAGATCTAACGAATGGCCGTCGAAATAACGATGCCCAAACTTGGGCTCACAATGGAATCGGGGACGATCGCGCGCTGGCTCAAAGCGCCCGGCGACGTCGTGCGCGCCGGCGAGCCGCTCTTGGAAGTCTCCACCGACAAGATCAACTATGAAGTTCCCGCGCCCGCGAGCGGCACGCTCGGAGAAACGCTGGCCCGCGAAGGTGACGAGTTCGCCTGCGGCGCGGTGATCGGGACGTTGGCGGATACGGGCGAACCGGCCGGCATTGCGCCGGCTCCCGCCGCCGCCGCCGCAGGCGCTGCGCTCCGGCACGAACGTTCGCACGGGAACGGCCGCACCGTGGCATCGCCCGCAGCGCGCCGGCTGGCGCGCGAACGCGGACTGCCGCTCGCGGAGATCGTCGGCACGGGACCGCGCGGCCGCATCACGCTCTCGGATATTCACGCCTATCGTAGCGCGCCGATGCCGCAAATCCCCGGCGGCATGAACTATCCGCCGTCACTCGATCCGGCGCGCCGCGCGATCTACCGCAAGATGACCGAGGTCGCCGCGCTGCCGCTCGCGCAGGTCGAAACGATCGCCCGCGTCGATGCACTCGGCCGGCTGATCGCGAAGCGCAGCGATTTCGGCTGGACCGCGTTTGCCGTCTATGCGTGCGCACGGCTTTTGCGCGACCATCCGGCGCTGCGCACGGACGCACGCACCGGTGCGCCGTTCGAGCGGATTGGAATTGGCGTTGCCGCGGATACGCCGCAGGGCTTGATCGTACCGGTCGTGCGCGATGCCGACACGCTTTCGCTCGCGCAAACCCAGGCGGAGATCGTCCGGCTCGCCGGCCTCGCGCGTGCCGGGACGATCGGCGGCAACGATGTCGGCGGCGCGGCGTTTTCGATCTCGAACGTCGGCCCGCAAGGCGTCGATCGGGTTGCACCGCTCGTCGATCCGCCGCAAACGGCGATCCTCGGGATCGGCGCCGTCCGCTCGCGTCCGTGGATCGATGGCGACGCGCTCGTCGCGGCACGCACGCTCACGTGCGTCCTGACCTTCGATCATCGCTTCGTCGACGGCGCGCCGGCGGCGCGCTTCCTGGCCGCGTTCGCCGCCGCGTGCGACGAGCCGGGCGGGCTGCTCTGATGCCTGCCGCGATCGTCACCGGCGGTGCGAGCGGGATCGGGCGCGCGACCGCACAGTTGTTGGCACGCGACGGCTGGAAGGTTGCCGTCACGGACCGCGACGCGGCGGGCGCGAAACGCGTCGCCGATGAGATCGGCGCGGCCGCCTTCGGCCTCGACGTCGCCGACGAAGCCGACGTCGATCGGGTCTTCGATGCAGCGTTGAACGAACTTGGATCGCTCGACGGGCTCGTCACCGCGGCGGGGATCGTCGATACGACACCGTTCATGGACGTGAGCGTCGCCTCGTTCCGGAAAATCTACGACGTCAACGTGATCGGGACGTTTCTGTGTATCCGCGAGGCGGCGAAGCGGATGCCGCGCGGCGCGCGGATCGTCACGGTTTCGAGCGTTGCCGGCAAACGTGGCGGCGGTCTCTCTGGGACCGCGGCGTACGCGGCGAGCAAAGGCGGCGTCATCGCGCTTACGCGCAACGCCGCGCGTTCGCTCGCCGAGCGCGGCATCGCCGTCAACAGCATCGCGCCCGGCTCGACGTCGACCGCGATGCTGGCGCCGTCGATCGAACGTGCCGATCACAAGGCGCGGATCGAGGGCATCTCGCTGCTCAACCGGATCGCCGATCCGGCCGAGATCGCCGAGGCGATCGTGTGGCTTCTCTCCTCAAAAGCCTCGTACGTCGCCGGCGAAACGCTGACGGTCGACGGCGGCTTGATGCTGGACTAATCGAAAGGACGCACCATGTCTTCACTCTCCCGGGGCCGCTTTGCGGCCGGCAGCGCGGCTGCGCTGGCCTCGATCGCGATCGTCAAAGCGCCGGCTCGCGCCGCCGACTTCGCGTACAAATTCGCGAGCAACGTCAACGTCGATCACCCGCTCAACGTCGCAATGAAGCAATGCTGGGACGCGGTGCGCGCCGAGACCAAAGGCCGGCTCGATGTGACGATGTTTCCGAACAATCAACTCGGCGGCGATACGCAAGCGCTCGCGCAGCTGCGCTCGGGGGCGCTACAGTTCTTCACGCTCGACGGCGGGATCTTGGGGAACGTCGTGCCCGTCGCGCAGATCCAGGGCGTCGGGTTTGCGTTCAAAGATTCGGCCGATGCGTTCGCGGCGATGGACGGTGCGCTCGGCGACTACGTCCGCAAAGAGATCGCGGCGGCCGGCATCTACGTGCACCCGAAGATGTGGGAGAACGGGATGCGCCAGATTACCAGCAGTTCGCACCCGATCAAAGACGCCTCAGACTTGAGCAACTTCAAAATTCGTACTCCGGCGGGTCCGCTGTGGGTCGATCTCTTTCGCACGATGGGCGCCTCGCCGACGCCGATCAACTTCAGCGAAGTCTATACGGCTCTGCAGACGCACGTGGTCGACGGCCAAGAGAACCCGTTTGCGATCATCGCCACCTCGCGACTCTACGAAGTGCAGAAATACCTTAGCGTGACGAACCATATGTGGTCGGCGTACCATTTTCTCGGCAACAAGGACGCTTGGACTGCCCTGCCGCCGGAAATTCAGCGCGTCGTGGATCGCAACTTGACCAAGTATGCGCTGCAGCAACGTCGCGACACGGCGCTGCGGAACGCCTCGCTGGCGGATAAACTCGGGCGCCTGGGAATGGTGGTGAACCAAGCATCGACGAGCGGATTCCGAGGGAAACTCGGGCCGTTTTACAAAAAATGGTCCGCTGAATTTGGCCCGACCGCTTGGGGATTGCTCGAAGCGCACTCCGGGAAGCTGGGATAACCGGAGGTCCGATGGCCGCTACCACGTCGTTCGAGCAGGTTCGCGCGACCCAACTCGCTGCCGGAACGCCCGGTCTGCATCGCGGGTGGACGATTGCGATCGACCGCGCGATCGGTTGGGTCGTGGAGCCGATCGCCGCGCTGCTCATCCTCGTCGAAGTCGGCATCCTCGCGAGCGGCGTGTTCTCGCGCTACGTTCTGCACAACGCGCTGACGTGGACGGATGAGCTCGGGACGATCCTCTTCTTGTGGCTGACGATGCTCGGCGCCGTGATGGCGTATCAGCGGCGGCAGCACATGCGGCTCACGGCGGTGATGCGATACGCGTCCCCGGCCGCCAAAGAGTGGCTCGACATCGTCACCGCGACGATCGTCGGGATTTTCTGTCTCGAGCTCTTACCGGCCAGCAGCCTGTTTCTCAAACAAGAAGTCATCGATCTGACGCCCGCGCTGAGCATCCCGCGCAGCGACGTCGTCCTCGCGATCGTCGTCGGTCTCTCGCTCATCCTTGCGATCTCGATCCTGCGGCTCATCGACAGCGACTGGAAGAAGGTCGGGATCGTGCTGGTTTCCGCCGCGATCGTGTGCGGCGGCTTCTACGAAGGCCGCGCGATCTTCGCGGGCCTTGGCAACTGGAATCTGGTCGTGTTCTTCGTGCTGGTCGTCGGCGCGTGCGTCGCGATCGGCGTGCCGATCGCGTTTAGCTTCGGCATCGGCAGCGTCAGCTATCTCGCGCTTACCACGACGATCCCGATGAGCACCGTCGTCGGCCGGATGGACGAGGGCGTCGAGAACCTCGTGCTGCTCGCGATCCCGCTCTTCGTGCTGCTCGGCGTGCTGATGGAGAGTACCGGGATCGCGCGGCGGCTGGTCGATGCGCTGGCGAGCCTGGTCGGCCATTTCCGTGGCGGCCTTAATATCGTGCTCGTCGCCGCAATGTACGTCGTCTCCGGCATCTCCGGCTCGAAGACCGCCGACATGGCCGCGGTCGCTCCCGTCCTCTTTCCCGATATGGAGAGGCGCGGTCAGAAACGGCCCGAGATGATCGCGCTGCTCGCAACCTCGGGTGCGATGGCGGAGACGATCCCGCCGAGCCTCGTACTGATCATCATCGGCACGGTCGCGAGCGTCTCGATCCGCGATCTCTTCACCGCCGGACTCTTGCCGGCGCTCGTGTCGTGTATCTTTCTCCTGACGGTTTCGATGCTCCGCACGCGTAGCGACAAGACCGAACTCGCGAAGCGCGCGACCTTCACGCAGATCGTACGCGCGATCTTCATCGCGCTGCCCGGCTTATTGCTGCCGCTCGTGATCCGCTTCTTCGTGATCGACGGGATCGCCACCGCAACCGAAGTCTCGACGGTCGGGATCATCTACACGCTGCTCGTCGGCATCGTCATTTATCGCGAGTTCGATTGGCGCCGCGCCTACCCGATGCTCAAAGAAACCGCGAGCCTGAGCGGTTCGATCATGCTGATCATCGCGACGGCGACCGCGATGGGCTGGTCGCTCACGCAATCGGGGTTCGCGAACCAACTCGCGACGATGCTCTCGCACGCCGGCGGCCCGGTCGGCTTCTGGGCGCTCTCGATCGTGATGTTCATCGTGCTCGGATCGGTGCTCGAGGGGATCCCCGCGATGGTGCTCTTCGGACCGCTGCTCTTCCCGATCGCCGGTCAATTCGGCATCAATGAAGTCCACTACGCGATCGTGGCGATTCTCTCGATGGGCGTCGGCCTCTTCGCCCCGCCGCTCGGCATCGGCTACTACGGCGCCTGCATCATCGGCAAAACCGACCCCGACACGGCAATCAAACCGATGATCCCCTACCTCCTCGCACTCGTCGCCTCGGTCGTCGTCATCGCCGCCGTCCCGTGGCTGTCCCTGGGGTTTATCCACGGAAATTGACCCGTCTCGCCGATGGTTTGCATACGTGGTAGACTACGGTCAGGGTGAAGTTTCGAGACATGCGGCGGCTCTTACGCGATCTTGGATATTCGATCAGCCGTCAATCGGGGAGCCACGAGCAGTGGTCTCATCCGACTCGGAGGGGGCGGGTTACGATCGCCGGTCACGACAATGACGATATCAACCCACGAACGCTAAAGAGTATTCGACGGCAAATCGCAGAGGGCGATCGATGAAGTACTACGTTGCTTATGAGCAGGGTGAACGAAATTGGAGCGCCTACGTCCCTGACTTGCCGGGCGTCGCTGTCGCCGGTGCGTCGCGCGAGGAGTGCCATGATCTCATCGTCGAGGCGATTGCCATGCATCTCGATGGAATGCGCGAGGACGGAATTCCCATCCCCAAGCCGATTGGAGAAGTCGTCGAGGTTACCTAGGTCGAGCCCATGAACGATTGGTTTGCGCGTCCCGTCCTGAACGTCGCTGACGTCGCGGCCTCGCTCCGCTTCTACGTGGACCGGCTTGGCTTCACCAGTCCTTGGCAATACGAAGAAGACGGTGCGATTCACGTTGTACAGGTCGAGCGGGAAGGCTGCGCGGTCATCCTCGCCGACACGTGGCCGAAGCGGACCGGCAAAGCGGTCGTGTTCGTGTCTCTCAACCTCGAAGTCGATGCAATGGTTAGCGCGCTTGACGCGTTGCGCGCGGAACTCGAAGCCAAGGGTGTTCTCGTGAAAGACGGTTCCTGGGGCTACCGGCTTCTCGTGATCGAAGATCCCGACGGCAATCGGCTCCTGTTCAACTACCCGAACGAGGCGAGCGCAGGCGAAGGGCCGTAGCGCGAAGGCACGGCGCGGCGCGAGCTCCAAAACACGGCAAGTGAAGTTTGTCACCCTCGCTTCGATCGCCGCCGCCGTACTGCTCGGAGGCTGCGCGGGAAGCACTCATCCGCGGTTGCTCTCTCCCAATACGGTCGACTCATTTTGCGGTGGTGCCGATAACTACGCGCGCGAAACCGCGATCGAGAGCATCGTTGCGAGTACGGATGCGTTGCCCGAGGATTTTCCGGTCCCCTCGCAAGCGCAGATCGTGCACAACGTCAAAGCGCAGAACGGCGTCATCGCGCATTGGACCGATCAGCCGCTCTATCTGCCGAAAGTCGCGAAGGTCTACGGGTATCCGGACGATTACGTGACGATCGGGGATGCCGCGATTACGAACCGGATGATCAGCGTCGATGCACGACGCATCTATCTCACGTTGATTTTGCCGGATCGGACGCGCAAGACCTTACCGTTCCGTGCGTTCGACGTTCAGAACGTGTGCAGCGAGGCGAAGCTCAGCGCCTAGCGAGGAGCCGGCGCCGGACGTCGGCGCCGACCAAAATTTCTACGACGAGCCCCGTGATGAGGGTGAGGCCCTCGACCACGCCCGGCTCGCGCGTGCGGGCGACGATCGGCAGGATCGCAAGCGCCCCGATCGCGACCGCGACGATCCCGGTGAAGAAGCGCGCGAAGCCTCCGGCAAAGGTGCGCAAACGCCGGACGCCGTTCGCAACGTCGCGCGTGAGCTGCGTGGGGCCGCGCGTGCCGACGTCCCACACCACGAAGGCAAACGCGTCGCAGAGGATCGCGATGGCGAGGCGGGCGGCGGTTTCGATCAGGTGGCGGAGGCCGATTCGTCGTCCGGCCAGGACGCGATCTCGCCCAGCGCGGCGCTCTTGAGGACTTTGAGACCGAGCGTGGCACACTTCATGCGCGTCGGGCTGATGCCGATCCCGACGTTCTCGACCACGACGTCCATCTTCATGCGCGCGATGTCTTCGAGTTTCTCGCCCTTGATCGACTCGGTAAGCATCGATGCCGACGCTTGCGAGATCGCGCAGCCCTTGCCGGAAAAACGAACATCCTCGACTCGGCCCTCGGAATCCACCTTGAGCTCCATGCGGATTTTATCGCCGCATAGCGGGTTCAGGTCTTCAGCGCTCGCATCGGGGGCATCGAGGTGGCCGAAGTTCCGCGGGTTGCGGTAGTGGTCGAGAATGTACTCTTTGTAAAAGTCGTCCATCGTTAGATTTCTGCGGGCGACGCGATAGTGGCATGCCCATCCTTCGACAGGCTCAGGATGACATGGTGGCTCGGCACGATAGGGCGTTGCCAAAAACGAATGTCATCCTGAGCCTGTCGAAGGATGGGCACGCCACAAATGTTCATACCGCCTACGGTACCCGGAAGACGGTGGCGGCTTTTTCCAGAGCGTCGATAAGCGCGTCGACGTCCGCCTCGGTGTTGTAGAGGTAGAACGAGGCGCGGGCGGTGGCGGGCCAGTTGAACTTGTCCATCAGCGGCATCGTGCAGTGGTGGCCGGCTCGGACGCAGACGCCTTCGAGGTCGAGCAGCGAGGCGAGATCGTGGGCGTGGATGTCGGCGAAGTTGAACGAGATCACGCCCGCACGATCTTCGGCGCGCGCCGGGCCATAGATCGCAAGGCCGCGCGGGACGAGGTTCTGCAAGCGTTCCAGCGCGTAGCGCGTGAGCGCGATCTCGTGGGCGCGAATCCATTCCATGCCGACGCCGGTGAGGTAGTCGCAGGCCACGCCGAGGCCGATCGCATCGGCGATATTGCTCGTGCCGGCTTCGAACTTCCAGGGGAGTTCGTTGAACGAGGCTTCCGTGTAGGCGACGGCCTTGATCATGTCGCCGCCGGTGAGGAACGGCGGCATCGCTTCGAGCAGCTCGCGCCGCCCGTACAAAAAGCCGATTCCGGTCGGGCCGCACATCTTGTGACCGCTGGCGGCGAAGAAATCGACCTCGAGGTCGCGCACGTCGATCGGCATATGCGGGACGGATTGCGCGCCGTCGACGAGGACGACCGCGCCCGCGGCGTGCGCGAGGGGCACGATCTCATCGAGCGGGACGATGGAGCCCAGCGTATTGCTGATGTGCGTGATCGCGACGAGCTTCACGCCGCTAAGTTTCTCTTCGAGGTCGTCGAGCAACACGTTGCCGGCGTCGTCGATCTCGATGAACCGCAACTCGGCGCCGGTCTTGGCCGCGAGCAGTTGCCACGGCACGAGGTTCGAATGATGCTCGAGCCGTGTGGTCAGGATCGCATCGCCGGGTTTGAGGTTCGTCAGCCCCCACGAGAAGCTGACCAGATTGATCGCCTCGGTTGTATTCCGGGTGAAGATGATCTCGGCAGGTTCGGCGGCGTTGATGAACGTCGCAACCTTCGCGCGGGCGGCCTCGAAGGCGTCCGTTGCGCGCGCCGCGATCTCGTACACGCCGCGATGGATGTTCGCGTTGTAGTTCGAGTAGTAGTCGACCAGCGAGTCGATCACGGCCTGCGGCTTTTGCGAGCTCGCGGCGGAGTCGAGGTAGACGAGCCGCTTGCCGCGCGACGTCGGTTTCGCGAGGATCGGGAAATCGGAAACGATCTGCGCAGTCTTCGCGTCGCTTGCGACGATCATCCGAGTTTGGCTCCGAGTGCGCTCCGCAGATGTTCGCGCACCGTTTCGCTCGAGAATCGCGCGATCGCGGGTTCGAGAAATCCCAGCGTCACGAGGCGTTCGGCCGTCGTCCGGTCGAGGCCGCGGCTCATGATGTAGAAGAGGTTCTCGTCGTCGAGCGCGCCGACCGTTGCGCCATGGAACGCCTTGACGTCGTTGGCCGAGATCTCCAGCGCCGGAATCGAGTCGATGTGCGCTTGCGGGCTGAGCAAGAGCGAGTCGTCGCGCAGCATCGCTTCGCTGCCGTGCGCGTGTGCCGCGATCTTGATGTTGCCGAGAAAGCGCGCCTGCGCGCGGCCGCCGGCGACCCCTTTGACCACGGTATCGGACGAGGTGGAACCGACGACGTGCTGCAGGTCGCTCACGACGTCGACGTGTTGATCGCCATCGGCGAAGAAGAGCCCGGTGACGCGTGCGCTCGCGCCGGGTTCGATCGCGCGCTCGGCGATGTCCTCGACGCACAACCGCGCGCCGATCGCGGCGAACGCGATGTGCACCTCGGCGTTATGACCGATGGTCGCGCGCCGCGTGGCGATCGCTTTCGTCTCCGGCCCGTACTGCTGCAGGATCGAATAGGTGATGCGAGCGCCGTCGCCCGCCACGAGCTCGGTCGCCGCGCAGACGAGCGCGCCGCCGGTGTCGCCGCCGGCCATTTCGATGATCTCGACCGCCGCGCCGGAACCGGCCGAGACGATCACATACGGCAGCGCATCTTCGCCCTCGATCGCGACGATGCCGAGCCGAATCGGCTCGGTGAGTTTCACGCCATCGGCGACGTGAATGAAGATCCCGTCGGGCGCAAAGGCGCGCGTGAGCGCACCGAACTTCGTCTGATTGGCAAACGCCCGGTCGTAAGCCGGCCCGAAGACATCCGCGTGCTCGCGGCGAGCCGTCGCAAAATCGCAGACGATCGCGCCCGCGACGTTCACCGGTTCGGTCAGCGCGAGGATCGGGGCGGGTGCGACGGTGAGGCTGCCGAGATCGAGCTTGCGCAGGTCGTGCTTCCACCGCGTCCCCGGTGCGGGAGCCACGGGCAGCGCTTCGAACGCCGCGAACGCCGCACGTCGCGCATCCGCATCGGGCAACCCCAGCGCGATCAGCGCGTCGAGTGCTGACGCCGTCGCACCGGCCGGAGCCGAGGTCGGACTAAGCGACGCCACCCGCGACCTCCTCGCGAATGCGATCGTAGCCCTCGCGTTCGATCTCGTTCGCAAGTTCGGGTCCGCCGGTTTTCACGATCCGTCCGTCCATCATGATATGGACGACGTCTGCGGGCACATGCGCAAGGATGCGCGGATAATGCGTGATGATGAGGAAGCCGGTGTCCTTGCCTTCGTCGCTCGCGCGGAGCGCGTTCACCGACGTGCCGACGGCTTGCAGCGCGTCGACGTCGAGCCCGGAGTCGGTCTCGTCGAGCACGGCGTATTTCGGCTGCAGGATCGCAAGTTGCAGCATCTCGAGCCGCTTCTTTTCCCCGCCCGAGAAGCCGTCGTTGACATAGCGGCCGAGGAAGGCCGGGTCCATGTCGAGCGTGTCGAGTTTATCGAACACGAGCTGGCGGAACTTCGCCGGCGGCAGATCGCCCGGCTTGACCGCCATCCGCGCGCTGCGGATGAAATTCGCGACCGAGACGCCGGGGATCGCGGCGGGGTACTGAAACGAGAGGAAGAGCCCGGCGCGGGCGCGCTTATCGGGCGCCTGACCGAGCAGTTCCTCGCCGTCCAAGGTGACGGAGCCGCCGAGTACCTCGTACTTCGGATGGCCACTCATCGTGAAGGCGAGCGTCGATTTGCCCGAGCCGTTGGGCCCCATGAGCGCCGCGACGCGGCCCGGTTCGACGACGAGGTCGATCCCCTTGAGAATTTCTTTGCCTTCGACCGCGACCCGCAGGCCGCTGATCCGTAATCCACGCTCTGACACAGCGCTACCGATGGTATCGGGAGCAGGCGAGAAAGTCAAGGAAAGTCTGGACTTTCTTCCGAGGGGGTGGTAGGCTCGGGGCGAGATGCACCAGGACCGGTTTTTCGAGTCGACCCGGGGGAAGATCGTCACCGCCCTGCGCGGCCGGCGCGGCTCCTCGGCGTTCGATTTGGCGGCGGAGTTCGGCCTCTCGCCCAACGCCATCCGCCAGCAACTCGTCATCCTCGAACGCGACGGCCTCGTCGCGGGCCAGCGGGTCCGGCGCGGCAAGACGAAGCCGACCGTCGAGTACGCCCTCACGAGCGAAGCCGACCGCCTCTTCCCCCAGCGCTACGACAAGATGCTCAACGCCGTCTTGCGTGAAGTGCGCGCCAGCGGCGGCGACGGGGCCGTGCAAGCGATCTTTGCCGGGATGGGCAAGCGCTCGGCCGAGCGACTCAAGGACGTGATCGATCCGGCCCAACCGGCGCCGGAGCGGGCCCGTGAATTGACGCGCGTGCTGCGCGCGTCCGGCGTCGATGCCGAGGTCGTGCCGAGCGGCGAAGGCTTTGCCATCACCGAGCACAGCTGCCCCTACGCCAAGACGGTCGCCGAGCACCCCGAGGTCTGCAGCGTGATCCACACGATCATGCACGAGGTCGTCTCTCCCGGCATCAAGCAGACCGAGTCGCTCGCAACCGGCGGCAGCGAGTGCCGGTTCGAGGGAACGTGAACTTCGCGAAATTCCAGCAACTCGTCGAACTCCGCACCGGCTTCCGGACGATGGACGCGCCGATGGCGACGGGCGAGTACTTCAGCGACTCGTGCGGCGATCTGTACACGTTCTTTCTGAAGGTCGGCCCGGGCGAAGTGATCGAGGACATCTCGTACTTCACGACCGGCTGCGGCTTCGGCACGGCAACGAGTTCCCTATTGGTCGAGCTCGCCAAAGGGAAGACGATCGACGAAGCGCTCGCGATCAGCGACGCCGACATCGAAGCCGCGCTCGACGGCTACCCCGAGAAGAAAAAAGACTATCCGGAACGGTCGCGCCTGGCGCTCAAGGCCGCGATCGACGATTATCGCGCCAAGCGCGCCAGCGGCGCGATCACCGATTCGATGCTCGAAGCCGCCCGTTCGACGGTTGCCGCGCAGGCGGCGCAGGCCGCCGCAAGTACACCGGTCGCTGCGGAAGCAGCCGCGGCTCCTGCCGGTCCGCGCGTGTTGGTCGAGGGCGGCGTCACCACCATCAGCTTGCGCTGATGCGTACGGCGGCGGCGCTCGGAGCGCTCCTTTTGCTTGGCGCGGCTTCGGCCGCGCCCGTTTTGCATCGCGTCGATTCGAACGACGTGTTCGAGGGCGACGGGCCCGTGCTCGTGACGGTGCGCTCCTCGGTGTTCACCGATGAGACGAACGATCATTTTAGTGCGCGCTTGGTCCCCGACGGTGAGAACGGTGGCGATTGGGAGCCGTGCACGACTTCGCCCACGGCGTTCTGTCATTACGAAGCGGGCGCGAAGGGTCTGCGCATCTTGCGTTTTGCGACGATGGACGCGGCCGGCCAACTCGAGATTCGCTACGCGGCGGGCGACGCAGACCCGTCCGAAGAGCTGGCGATCGATGTCGGCCCCGCGCTGCCCGATACGCCGAGCGCGACCTCGAAGTCCGCTGACGCGTCGCCGGCGCCGGCGAAGCAGCGCCGCGTGAGGCTCGAAATCAGCATCGATGACGCCAACGGCGGCGCCGCGACGCCGGCGCCGGCGGCCAAACCAGAGCCCACAGTACAAAAGCCCCCGCAACAAAAGCCTCAGCAGAAGATCGCACAACAGAAGCCCCCGCAACAACGGCCCCCACAACAAAAGCCGCCGCAGCAAAAACACGTCGCGCAGGCGTCGCCACCGCGGCCGCAAACGGGACCGGAATTCGTCCACGTCACGTGTTCGAGCGTACCGCTCTACGCGGACGAGCACGGCACCGCGATCATCGCCGCCGGAACCGTGCTCGTGGCCCGGGGTGGCGACGTCTTTCTCACGCAGCGCGGCACGGTTGCGGGGCGGACCGGCGCGCTGCGGGTGCTCGATTTAGGCGCCCGCGTCTACGTCGACGCGGGCTGCGTCCACTAGGGACTTTTCCGAGGGCTTACTTCGGTTCGACGGCTTCGATCTGGAGTGAGATTGCGGCGTCGTCGCCGACGATGAGTGCGCCGAGGGCGTTCGTGCGCGCGTCGACGATCCCGAAATCGCGCCGGTGAATCATGGTCGTCGCGCTGTAGGCGACGCGCTTCTCACCGCGGGCGCCTTGGCCTTTGCCCTCGAGGTGGGCGGCGAGTTCGATCGGCTTCGTCACGCCATGGAGCGTCAGGTTCCCGTCGATGACGAAGTTCGCTGCGTCGGTGCCGGTGATCTTCGTCGACTCGAAGGTGATCGTCGGATACTTCGCCGCGTCGAACCAGTGATCGGATTTGAGATCACCGTCGCGCTGCGGTTGCTGCGTATCGATTCCGCTTACGTCGAGCGTCGTCTCGATCTTCTGCGGGATGTCTTTGCCGTCGTCGAGGACGATCGTACCCGACTGGACGGGGATCGTGCCTTTGACGGTTGAGAGGCCCATGTGTTTGATGCCGAACTCGACGTCGCAGTGGGCCGAATCGAGTTTCCAGGCTTGGGGTGCAGCCCCGACGGGCGCAACGAGGATAGCGGTGGCGGCCGCGGAGGCGGCAAGCATGCGGTATATCACGTTAGCCCAAACGCAGCGAAGGCTCTTCTGGTTGCCGCGCAAAAGCCGCGCGCGATGAAATACCGCCGGGTTGCCGCCCTTGCCGCCGTCTTCGTCCTGGTGACCGGAACCGGTTCGCCGCTGCGCAGCGCACCCGACGACGATGCGCGCTACGCGAAGGTCGCACAGGCGTACTTCTCCGAGAGTTTCGCCGCCAATCCGATCAACGCGACGTTCACGGGCGTGCACACCTACGATTCGCAGCTCGGCAGTTACGGGCCGCGAGACTACGCGGCGCAGCTCGCGCGCGACAAGCGGTATCTCGTGCAACTCACGCAGATCGACCCGACGCAACTCTCGCCGGACGTGGCGCTCGACCGCTCGATGCTCATGATGTCGCTGCGCGACGATCTGCTGTTGACGGGCACCATGGCGACCTGGCAGCACAAGCCCGACAATTACGTCGGCATCGCCAGCGGCGCTGTGTTCTCGCTCATGTCACGGAACTTCGCGCCGCTCACGGTTCGTCTGCGGCGCGCAATCGCTCGCGAAAATCAGATTCCGGCGATGTTCGCGCAGGCGGAGAAGAACCTCATCAGCTGCGACGCCGACACCGCGGCGATCGCCTACGACGATGCGATGGGGACGGTGAGTTTCTTCACCGGCGATGCGGTAACCGCGTTCAAAAGCGCGGGCGATGCGGCCGACCAAGCCGCGTTCCGGCAAGCGACCCGCCGCGCCGCCGACGCAACGCGCGCGTTTGCGGCCTTCATCAAACGCAAGTTCGTCGCGCATCCGACCGGAACGTTCGCAATCGGTGCGGACAACTATTCGGCGCGCCTGCGCGACGAAGAAGGCATCGATCTGCCGCTCGATCAGTATCTTGCGGTCGGCATGGCGGCGCTCAAGGACACCCACGACCGCATGATCGCGACGGCGAAGCTCATCGATCCGCACGCGACCGTGGAGCAGGTCGTTGCGAAGACGCTGCTCGTCCATCCGACCGCCGCCGGATTGATCCCGGCCGCCGCGTCCGATCTCGTGAAATTGCGTTCGTTCCTGATCGCGAAGCACATCATCGACCTGCCGCCGGATGCCGACATCACGGTGACGCTGACCCCGGCGTTCGAGCGTTCGACGACCGTCGCCTCGATGGACGCACCCGGCCCGCTCGAAACGGTCGCGACCAAGGCCTACTACAACGTCACGCCCGTCGATCCGCGCGACTCGAAGAAAAACCAAGAACTTTATTTGCAGACGTTCAATGATTTCGAGCGCCCGATCGTGAGCGCCCACGAAGTCTATCCGGGCCACTATACGCAATACATCGTCGACAAACATCTGCCGCTCTCGCTCACGAAGAAGCTTGTCGGCGCGGCGTCGTTCGTGGAGGGCTGGGCGCACTACGACGAACAGATGGTCGTCGACGAAGGCTGGGGCAACGGCGATCCGCGCGTGCGCCTCATGCAGCTCAAAGAAGCGATTCTACGCAACGCCCGCTTCGTCGTCGGCGTGAAGCTGCACACGGCGGGCTGGACGCTCGCGCAAGCGGAGCACTTCTTCGAAACCGAAGCCTTCCTCGATCCGGCGGACGCCCGCATCGAATCACGCCGCGGCACGCAAGACGCGACCTACGGCTACTACACCCTGGGCAAACTCGAGATCCTCAAACTCCGCGCCGACTACAAGAAGAAGTACGGCGATCAGTTCACGCTAGCGAAATTCCACGCCGACCTGCTCGCCCACGGCAGCCCCCCGATCCCGCTCCTGCGCCCCCTGCTCCTCGGCAGCGACGACGACGGAAAAATTCTGTAAGCGGCGATACCCTTACGTGGTAGCGGCGTACGGATTCGTGCGGCGCTCGTGGCCGATCGTCGTGGCGGGGCCGTGGCCGGGGATGACGACGGTGTCGTCGGCGTAGGCGAAGAGTTTCGTGCGGATCGAACTGACGAGTTCGTCCATCGTCGTGCCGCCGAGATCGATCCGGCCGACACTCTGGCGAAAGAGCGTGTCGCCGGTGAAGAGCAGGGTCTCGCCGTCCGCCTGGAACGCGAATGTTGTCGAACCAGGTGTGTGACCTGGCGTATGGAGTACGTCGAGCCGCAACCCACCCGCTCGCAGCGTTTCGCCGTCCTTTAAGTCGCCGTCGATGGTGACGATCGGCGGCGAGTTGCGCAGCCCGAGAAATTGCGCCTGCAGCGCGAGCGTCTGATAGAGCGGCAAATCCGCTGGATGGAGCAATCCCGCGCCGCCGCAGCGGTCGCGCAATTCGCCGAGGGCGCCGATG
>Ga0116231_10006539_pt1 | contig 22140 bp, 16 predicted proteins | sample S1TSphgellanicum_2_FD_89695 | JGI IMG/M metagenome (GOLD analysis project Ga0116231, IMG submission 89695) | Host-associated microbial communities from peat moss isolated from Minnesota, USA - S1T2_Fd - Sphagnum magellanicum MG | ecosystem: Host-associated > Plants > Peat moss > Unclassified...
TCAAACCATCCAAATTCATCTTGATACATAATAGCTATCATTGAATAATTACAATAAAAAAAGGCTAAAGACCCAAAAAAAAAAAAGTTATTTGATTTTGCATCATTTATATGAGATTTCACTAATGATTGAAGTAATTTGCAAAACTTCATTTTGAAATTAAAAAATTAAGGCACTTAAAATCCTCACAATTTTGCATGAGACTCTTGAATTGTTGTTTGTTGATTTTTTGTTACATTCTTGGCAACTCTTAATTTTTTTGTTCAATGATTCTTAGCAAGCTTTGGATGTCAAATTCTGCTTCATGGTCTTGAAGGAGATTTTTAAATAAATAACAACGTACGAAAACATCAAGTACTATAATTATGTCAAGTTCAATTTTTATGAACAACTTTCAAAATATATGCTTCAAAACTTTCCAAAAAAAGTCCTCCCTTGTGTTTTATGTTAAGAAACTAAAGAATTGTATGATTACCTCCTTTAAATGGCATCATTGGCCAATATATGCATGGATACCCCTTGTTTTTAAGGAGATAGGGAAATAATTCATGGAGTTGAACTTTCCTATATAGATAATCACAAAATGCATGAATCATTCAAACACCTTAGAATGTCAACAAACATATGTTTTTCTTTTGTCAATTTCTTTGTCGATGTTTTTTACTTAAGCCATATATTTATTGTTTTCAAAAGAATGGGTGACAACTATAAAATATTAATTTCTTTCAATCACAACCTTTTAATAAAAACATCTTTCAATTGTCTAGATTCTAACCTTCAACCAAAGTAATTTTTGTCATAATTTTAAATATGTAATGAAAACATTGCAAAGGGATATGAAACGTAAGGTTCCAAGGATACTTTTCCAAAGGAACAATACAAGCTACCTATATGTAACATGGTCATCAAAAAGAAAAAAATATACATTTAAAAAAAGAAATGCAATAGTGGCGTAACCATCAATCTTTTTATGGTTAACACACTACTAGTTTGGCAATAATGGATTCAAGTCTTAAAGACTAACAAAATAAAGAAACATGACAAGAGTTCAATGGTACTGGAAAAAATACAATTCTTGTTGTTGAACTTTGTCTATATAAATATTTTTGATAATGGCCTTCAAAGCCAACCCCATTTTTTCCTTTCAATTCAAGTAACTCAAAAAAGAAGTATTCTTGATTAAAATATTTTCAAAAGACTATGTAAGAGTTTTAAATGGGACTATTGCATAACAAAATTTTAATTTTATTTTTGTGTTTACTTATTAAGTATGGCTCAAAAACCTTTTGAAACTTTCCAAGTTCAAAGAGTATTCCCAAAAATACTTAAAAAATTGATCCCTACAATATGTCCTTATTTGTTTTACAGTAAAAATTGTAAAAAATAAATAATTTCTTAAAGGTACATTCAAATGTTGGACTATTATTGGATTTTTAAAATATGCAACTCGTTAGGTATCATATTTTTTTGAAATTTATATGCCATGGTAGTATTAGTATTAGGGCAAAACTTTGAAAATTCATATGAGTTGGTATTAGTGTATTTGGGGTTCAAGGATTATACATAATGGTTTGAGTAGGCAAGTACATATGTAATATTTTGATATTAGAGAGGTACACAATATGAATATGAATATACCATGTAAATTTTATCTTAACAACATCTATGCACAATGATTCAATGGCCCCAAATTGAAACAACTTGGATTGAACCTTGTGGTCTTCATGCATTCAACTTGAAAAAAAAAGCAAGCACTTGAAATGTCAAACTTAAGCAACTCAAATTGAGCCTTGTGATTCTCATACATTTAACATGAAAAAAAATTGAGCACTTGAAATATATTCAAATTTGAATCAATTCAAATTGACAAATGTGATCTTCATACATTTAATTTGAAAAACAAATGAACACTTGAAAAGTGAAGTATCACCTAAATCAATTAAGATGACTAGGTTTTGATATTCATAGATAAAACATGAATCATCATATTTGAGCAATTCAAATTAAGCCTTGTGGTCCTCATACATTCAACTTGAAACAAAAGTGAATATTTGAAGGATCATTTTTGAGAAACTCAAATTAAGTGTTGTGATCTTCATAGATTCAACTTGAAAAAAAAAAAAGTGTGCTTGAAATATCAAACCTAAATCAACTTAAATTGAACCTTCTAATCCTCATACATTTAATTTGATAAAAAAATGAACACTTGAAGTATTCCTAAATCAACTCAAACTAAAATATTTTGATCTTCATATATTCAACTTGGATATTTTGGAAAAAATAACACTTGACGCATTTGAGTTGACAAAAACTAGTTTGATTTCACAAAAAAAAATGTTTGGTTTTTAAGATCCAAGCTTGAATCAAGTCAAACCTAAAACTAAAGTTATGTTGAACTTGAAGAAAATGTGTAGCTTTGCAATACTTGAAGAAATATCCACCACCAAACTAGAACTTGCATTCATAAACAAACAATCATGAGTTGCATGATTGAAACAATAATTATTTCCTAGGAAATTTTAAGGTTATTGTAAAAATGACAATAAATTTGAATGCAATCACATGGGTAAAAGATTTAATCATTTTCAAAATAATGTTGCTCCCACAACTGCTTATCATGTTTAGTGGGCAACACATCTTCCTCAATGAAAGGACAATTTGTGCATACATCATCAGGTAAGGTTTTGTAAATTATGACCAAAACATCCAAGTTATCAAACCCTAATTGACAATGCCTTAAGATAATTAACACACTAGCATTGGCAAAAATGTGTTCAATTTCAATATGATTATTCAAGATTTTGAAATTTTGTCTTATTAAAAACTCAACATTAGGGAATTGATATTCATGTTTTTTCCACTAAAAAAAGGACATTTCATATTCTTTTATGATACAATAATTACCAAAATAAGGAGAAATTAAATTTCAAACACATTTTCATTGATTTTTTTAGTGCCTATAGAAACACCAAACAAAGATTCATTTGCAACAAGTGGTTATGAAGGAGGTGTCTTTTGCGTGATTAGGGTTAAGGAACTTGAACACCACAACCAACATGGGAGTTAAAACTTGTGTGTACCATATTCATCTAGTACATTTTGAACTTGAATTTTGTCTTTCTCAATTAAGTTTATCATGCATATCAAGTTTTTGAAATTAAGGTCCAACATGAATGTTAATATGTTTTGGGTCATTAATGCATCAAATGTAACACAAAATAAAATGGTAATAAAACACAGAATACCTTGATAACCATCTCAACATCCATAATTTTAAGGTTTGAATCAAACTCCCCATAAATCATAGGCAAAACAATAGTTGTTCATGAATTATACTCAACTTGAAGCTTCAAACAAATGGAAATTGTAGCAGGTAGGGTGTTAAACAACAACTAGTATCCCATGGTTTGATTAACAATGCAATTTTTAATTACAAGTTTCAAAATATTAGTCATTATTTGAACAGTAGCCCAAGTTGGTTAAAGGGCACCTGAGCTTACAAATTTAAAATGACTATCGATTGTAACAAATTGTGATCATGCGCACATACTTTATCTCTTGGAAAAACATGACTTTTGATGAGAATTTTTTTTTAACATGCATCTTTAATTTCCGTGAAAGTAAATTCACTTCAATACATGTAACTTCCCACTATTGCCACCCTCTTCTTAATTTTTTAGTGCATGTGATCATCTTTTGAAAGGAAAACTATGTTTAAAATATTGTCAAGGAGACTTCCTTCATGCTTTGACAAATTGGATCCTCATTCATGGCATATTGGCATAATTTGAATGTCACATGTTTAAAACACATTTAAATAAGGTTTTTTCAAATAAACACTAGAAGAAAAATTTGCATTGTCATTTGCAATCAATTTTGTAACTATAAAATGTTGTTTGCATCTAAAAAATGTTGTTTGTAACTAAAGAATGTCATTTTGCAACTATTGATGAACTATTATTGTCATTTGTAACTAAAAGTAACTATAAATGAAAATTTTTAGTTGCAAAAATTGATTGCAAATGATATTTTTTCTTCTAAAGGAAACACATTACATGAAACAACTTGAGACAAGGCAACATTCAAGGTAGCCAGGTTCTTTCCTTTTTTTTCACACAAGATATCACCTTGATTGTTAATTGGAAATCAATTAAAAGTTTCACTATCTTTGACAAGGTTATTCTATTGGTGTGTGGCATTTCAAATAAGCTAATCGTAACACAACAAGGAACCCAATTGCAATTCAAGAAGTTCATGACTACGATAAATGTGTCAAACCTTGTTTGAGACATTCACAATTCAAACGTCATAGTAGTTGTCTTGCACTATGCCAAAGTAGGAAGAACATAAGAATCCATAATTCTAGCACGCATAAGAGGGATGTGCTCTTTGACAAGTTGTTTCCTAGTACGGAAATAAATTTTACCATTTTGCTATGTTATTAAACACTACAACCAAAGATATTCCATTATAAACAAAACTTCACATCCTTTTGCAATGAACAACACCAGGTCTTCATTGAAATGTATTTGTGTTGGATTAGAGCTTTTGTAAGGTTGTTGGCTTCCAAAAAAATTGGTGATGGAACAAGGTGCAACTCCCTTTCGTTTCCTGTTCTTCTCACATCCAAGACCAATAGACTTCCCTTGCTTGTAATGGAGAGTGTATTTAATAATGATGTCTTCATGTTCATCGTCGATATGATTGTTCATGGGAGTGATCTTTGTGTATAAGGTTATAAGTGACAAGTCTTTTGTGAGTATTTAAATGGTAAAAATTGAACTTGTGCACTATTTGGTGGTGTGGCAAATGACACATTTCATGGTCTAGTTCCTCCCCACCATGATTTTCTTGAGATGATTATTAACCAAAAAAATGCTCATACATGTATTTTTAAAATTATGAACCATAAGTGCCAATTTCACAAAGTCCTTGTAAGGAATGGATCAAGTAATTGAAAAGATGTGCCACAATATGATTGGTCAATCTAAGAAAATATTCTTAAAATCACAATTTATAAATCATAAAAAATTATTCTAATTCTTATGACCCAAAAAAATATTGCATGGTACTATTATGTGAAAGTCTTATTTAAAAACATTCCTTTAAATACATCATAAATAGAAATTTCAAGATCTTTTAGGAGTCCATTAAGTAACGAATTGACTGGTCATAGACACATTGTTGTGTTTTTACATCCCCTATTTTTGTTATCATCATTTCTTACTTTAGATTCTAACAACATAATATATAATGAAGAGCTCCATGCAAAAAAATTACAAGATTTCAACAATACATCCATTTTTGAAGGGATAAAACCTTTGAATCTAAATAGCGGTTATGCCAAAGGTGGTTCCTAAAAAAGAAAATGGAACCCAAAAAATAATAATGTAGTGACACATGAACCAAAACTTGCAATTCACATTTGGCTGCTAGAGTTCCATTGACCTTGGCAGAAAAGATCTCTTCATGAGTTTCAAATTGTTGTTGCATAGAGTTTTTTGTAAGACATGTTTTTAATACCTTCATCATCCCACAAATCATCAATGATTAATAATTCATTGGAACTTGGACTTTAGCTTTTTGTTATTTCATGATTCCACAAAAAAATCAATGAAGGTAGCAAAAATTTGAACATTTTTCTTTGCTACCTTCTCCTTTCATTTAAAACCAAGGACTTAGGACTCAAACATTAACATACAAAAGATCACCAAAGTAATAAATGAACACCACAACATCAACACCAACCATTAAACAAACAAGCATTAAGCTTGAATTTTGAATTTGTGAGATCTATATGAAGCTTGGAATCATAAGTTCAAAATATTTTTTCAAATTTTGAGGTTCATGAACCCTAAGGCCTAAGCCCTAACTCTTGGACCAAGCTCACATTGAACATTGAACATTCACCCAAGTTTAACAATGTTAGGAAAAAATTCAAATGTATTTAATCAATGTTTATTTTGCAAGTTCTCATGCACACTACCAATATTGAAACATCGCCTTTCTTAAGTGTAACATTCATTTCCCACCATGCCCAAGAAAATCTTAAGATCCTATGTTTGCATCTAGAATCTTAAACATTATGCACACTTCATTCATACCTAGGAAGCAAGCTTGATATGCAAGCATGTATGAGTATTAATTGAAATAGGTGCATGATTACTACTTAGTAGTAGGGTTGTTAAAATAGATGTGACCTGGCCATTTTGTGTCAGGCATCACGTCAATATTCATCTTGATGTGACTATCATATCTGTCACGTTCAACAAGGTTGATGTATGGAAAATTTTCACTACACCCAGGCTGTTTCGTTATGTATGGCAACTGAAAATGGATTCAGTCGCCACAAAATTGGCAAATGAAAATGAGTTTTGTCACCATAGGATTGGTGATTTAAAGTTTTCACTTGCCAACTTTTGGTCACCAACTTTCAATCATCATAGTTAACAATTAAAAATTTTCGATCGCCATATTTTGGTCACCACAATTAACAATCAAATTTTTTTTGTTTCCTTGAAAAACATTTTGAGAGTTGCCCGAAAGTTTTTTGTTGTTCAATCAAAATTGGCCATTGATCTCACAATTGACAAAAATATGGTTGTTGCACAATTTTTTTTAGGCAATGCTAGACAAATTCGGTTGCCAAATTTTGGTCACCAACCTAGGCTACTCAAAACTTTCAATCACTTGCTATGGCAATTGAAAATGGCTACCAAATTTTTTTGGTTTGCCCCAATTTTTTTAGTCATTTGATCAAAAGTGGCCATTGATCCAACAACTATAAAAAAATTTGGTTGTTGCCAAAATGTTTTTGGGCAATGCTTAAAAAACTCGATTGCCAAATTTTAGCCATTAACTTAGGCATTTAAAACTTTTGAGTTGCTAATTATGACAACTGAAAATGGTGACCAAAGTTTTTTGGTTTGCCCAAATTTGTTTGGGGGTTACCCAATTTTTAAAGTTGTTCGATCAAAATTGGCCATTGATCCAACGACTGAAAAAACTTAGTCGCTGCCCAAATTTTTGAGGGCAATGCCTGAAAAATTTGGTCGATGATGACAAAATTTGGAAAAAGGGGCATGTAATATGTTTTTGGAAAGTTTTCATTGAGCTTTACATGATATAACCAAAGTCAACTGAAACTAGAGGGTGATTGGAAAAGTGTTTTGGTCACTTTACGTATGGTAACCAAAACTAGGTTTCAATCACCGTCTGAGTTAGCTTCATTGTTGGATAACAATCAAAATTTTTCGAATGCCAACAATTGAATTGGGAAAAAAGGAAGCATGTAATATGTTTTTGGAAAGCTATTGTGTAGTTCTATGTGTGGCGACCAAAACTTTGGTCGTGAATGAGAAAACAATGTATTGGTGGGTGACTGGAAAAGTGTTTTAGTCGTTTTACATATGGTGATTGAAAATGGGTTTCAATCGCCATCCCAATTGATTTGATCGTTGGATGACGATAATTATTTTTCAATCACTGATGATTAAATTTGGAAAAAAAAGACATGCAATATATTTTTGGAAAGCTTTCATCAAACTTTATAAGTGATGACAATAGGCACTAATTGAGTCCATGGAAATAATTTGATTTATGAGTAGAATGAAAACAAAGCAATTGTAATGAAACCATTGGCAGGGTCATGATTAAAAAAATTCAAAATAACAAAGTTATGTGTAGTTAAAATGTTGCATGGTAAAATTGACTAATGCAGTTCACAAAGGAAAATTTATGCAAGTTTCATAGGTGGTTCTCATTAGGCGAAGTCTTTAGCCAAACATAATAAACTCCCCTTTGGGTGTGGCTCATCTCAAAACTGAGTTTTAATCGTGTGGATGATCCTAACCTAAAAGGCATGCAAGTTTTGATACTTATGATATGTGTGGTGTGTGAATGGCACATGTGCTATGTGTGAGACATTAGTTTTAATAATTCATCTATGTATTAATATAGTTTTAATTTAAAATTAACCCTCATAGGTCCAAACCCTTTTGTGCTATAAGCCTAGGTACTACATTCTATGGAAAAATCATAATAATTAAAATGAAGCTTTTTCCCCTATGCACATATATTCTATGGAAATTTGTTTTTGGCTTTAAAAAACACATTTCAGATCTAGTCCTTTTACTATAGGTGAGGTTGAGGAAACAACAATTAACACTTGTATGAGATGTGATAAACATGGGTATGGGCTTGAATAGAGGGTGTAACAGAGTCTTGCTATATTTTTGAAGTTCCCATCAAGTTCCCAATGGGTTCTCAACATGTTTCTCATGTTTCTAATGTGTTCCCCAACATGTTCCCAATGGTACTTTGCTTTGTCATGTATGTTTTACCCCTATGTTGTTCTCTTGAACATATATAGGTAGGTGTGGTTTATATTAGGATGTATATGTCTCTATGTTTGGAGTGAATATTTACACATTGGGTAGTCTCCAAAGTTTCAGAATTTTATTTGTCATGGGCCAATCAAAGAGGCCTGTGCTGAAAAAAACAATCTTGAACTTGGACAGGTTTAGACCTCTAATTAATTTGCATGAATCCACACTCCATCCTACCATCAACCACTATAAGGTTTATCTATTATACTTTGTTTTGTTTGTCATGTTGAGATCTTCCAAACCACGACGTTTCATGTCACATTTTTAGTATTGTTGGAAAGCTCATGTCACACTTTTAATATCGTTGGAAAGCTCTCGATGAGTAGAGGGTGCACTGACTTGGTTTGAGACTATTTGAAGCTATGGTGTGGAAGCTATTGATCATTGAACCATTTTTTCAATGAAAACTAAATAAAAATTGAAACTGAAAACTGTATTGGAATTTGGGGGAGTTCTTGATGTTGTTGGTAAGCCTTTGGCGAGTCAGATTTTATTTCACAATTTTCAGAGCTAAGGGGTGGAATATAATGATTTTTGAGTGATTTTTTTTTGCTGGAAATTCAAACAAATTGCAAAAAATTGGGTTTGGAAGGAAAAATGAGTTGAGCCCTCAATGTCTTCACATTGCTGAATTTAGCAATTTTCAATTCTGAAAAAGTGAAAAATTGAAGAATGCGTTCACACTCAGGCCAACAGGACAGGCTACACTTAGTATATGTGGAAACAGTACCTATGCTACAACAAGTCAGTCCGGGTCACCCACTGTTTCAGCGGGGGCAGGCTGCGATCCTCCTGCGCCCCCCACGCTCCCACACCCGGTTGCTGAAAAACGTGGCATCGTGGATTCCTTAATTAATCTCTTGAATCTTCTGTCTCGGCGCTGTTTTTCAGGGATCATCAGTAACAAGAGCGAGTCGCTGAATCCGAGGATGTGTGGAAGAACTTCTGAGGTGAAGCGTAGAGGAAGAACTTGGACAAAAACCGTCGTCATAAGAAGCTCCTGGTATTGAAAAGCTTGTTGATTGGGTTTTCTTTGGTTTTGGTCTCGTTTCTATGCATTGCTCGGGAACTTTTGAGGAGGGAGAGGCCGGGCTTTGTACCGTCGTGCTGGTGTTGAAGTCGTAGAGGCGAAAGGAGTGCTGTCTGTAGACGGATTCATGGTAATGAGAGCGGTAATGAGGTGCAAAATGCAGGAGTCTTGTTGAGATTTCATGCTCTTGTTCTTTTGAAGGTTTGAGAGGTCGCATTTCAGTGCAATGCTTGCGATTGCGCATTGCCGCTCTCAGCGGTGCAGGGATCTGATCATCAAAGGAGCTGAGTGAAGGAGAAGAAGAGGAAGAAGCGGGGGTTCGTTGAACTTCCTTCACAAGGAAGCTCAACATGCTGTTGTTTGTTCTTGGATCGTCTCTGCTTGTTCTTGTGCGTCCAAGCTCTCCGCAAGAAGTCCTTTCCTGTGTCCAAGAGCTGCATTAGCAGCAGATGGTAGGGTTTGATGCAGTCATCGTACTGTCGGTGAGCAAGAATGGAAGTCGAGGTGGACTGACGAAGAGGACAAGTTGCGGTGGATTTGGTTGAAGATTGCACAATTCAGTGTTGCATCTAGCGGATTTCAGGTGTAGAATCAGGGGCTTGGGAAAAGAAGCTTGATGAGAGAGAGCAACGAGAGAGATGCAATCATGACAAAACGAGACTACTACATGTTTGCAGATGACTACTACCAGAGGCTTGCAGAGGGCTCAGATATGTCAGTTGAGAGCACTGGAAGCATACCAATGAGTATGAGCAATGGTGGCAACTTGGTCATCATTTCCTCCCTGGCAGACAGCAGTATGGGATCAAACAACTCTGTGCAAACAAGACTCATTGATGATCTTCACTTCTGAACAGCCACTCACAATACCTCTGTAGTTTCACATAGTGTTTGTGTTGCAGGGTGTTGCTCCTCCTCATACTTTAGGGAAAGACATGCTTGCTGCAGCTCTTATGGATAAGAGGTTAGCAGTGATTGCTCTCATTTCTCTCTGCTGATTTTCTTGTCAAGCATAGCACAGATCTAAGTCTTACTACTGCAGTAAGGGTACAGTTGAAGGGTAATGCCCCTTGTTGCTTTCACAGCTTATCCCTTTCTTTCCTTTCTGATTGGTACAAACTGGCATGGAATTCAAGCAGCCAAGGCCAGAGGGGAAATGTTGTTTCTAGCTTCCTTCAAGGCTCTGGAATTGATTCCAAATAGTTGGCAGTGGTGATGGGTTTTACTCACTGTGGGCTTTCAGGTAACCTTGGACAGGATACTGAGCCTGACATTTTGCAATTGAGGGTTGGATGCTGGTCGTGCATGACAACATGACTCCTAAGATGATAGTGACTGTCTGCAACAGGTACCCCACAGAGGTCTTGGAAGGCTATGATGACTGGACAACATGATTTGCAGCAGTTGAACATGGGCCAAGCTTTTGCACAGGGGGCATTGGGGCGCCTGTACAGGAGAACCTACAATGGAGACGAAGTGGCTGTGAAGATCTTGGAGAGACCAGAGAACAACATAGAGAAAGAAATGATGATGGAGTCAGCATTTGCCAAAGAAGTAATGATGCTTGCAACTGTGAAGCATCAGAATGTTGTACACTTTGTTGGGGCATGTTGGAAACCTCTTGTCTGGTGCATTGTAACTGAGTATGCAAAGAGTGGATCAGTGAGGTCATTTCTCTGTAGACGGCAGTCATGGGCTGTCCCCCTCAAGTTTGCTGTAAAACAAGCCCTGGACATTGCCAGGGGCATGGAGTACTTGCATAGCTTGGATATAATTCACAGAGGTCTCGAGTCTGACAACCTACTCATCGCCACTGACAAGTCCATCAAAATTGCTAACTGCAAGGATCGAGGTACAGGTTGAGGGAATGACTCCAGAAACAGGGACTTACTGATGGACGGTTCCGTGAGACTCTGACCTCATCCTCTAGTTAGTATATGCCTTGTTTCTGTTCTCTGTAGTAACTGGTAATGTGTGCAGAGAGTCATCATGGTTGTACCTGGTCACTGTTTGATGCTTCCATTGAGTGGAGAAACACCAATGTATTGCCCAGAAATGGCATAGCACTGGTGGGAATCCAAATACATTAGTGTCTGATTGGTTTTTTACTATCAACAGGGGCCTAATCTGAGTCTTGAATGGAGCAATTTACTGATTCAGGGTGGGGTGGTGGGAGCAGGGAGATGATTCAGGATAGATCCTACAACCACAAAGTGGACATCTACAGCTTTGGCATTGTATTATGGGAGCTGATTCCTGGCTCATAACTCTTCCAGAACATGACAGTAGTCCAGGCAGTGTCCGACCCCCCAGTCCCAGCTGCCTGTCCTCCAGCATTGGCAGAAATTATGTTGCGGATGCTCATCCCAGCTTTATTCTAGTGGTCAAATTGCCTGAGCCAGCACGGGAGGAAATAATGACCACAGTATGTAGTGCCACATTCCAAGGATGTGGGTGTTTGGCATGGGCTCTCTGATGAGTGATTGAGAAAAGAGCATGGAAACAGCTTGAGGAAAATTGGGGTTCTGGATTTGTACATTGTACTATTCCAATCAGTAGGATTTTTGGGTGGCCCCCTTGTGCTATCTCATGCATAGTAATAACATCCATGGATGCAGGCACCCTTTGAAAACAAGGGATTATTGCTGGAATTTATTGGTTTCTTGTAGATGTAAAATAAGAGACTTTGTTTCTTCATTCTCTGCCAAGATTGGAAAAGACTTTTCATTTTTTGCTAGGGGTGAAGATTAGATGCGCTTTAGGCTCCCCAGAGATGAAAGTTCATTAGTTTTCCAGTTGCTTAAAACACATTCTTGTCATTGTACTTCACCTTCTGTTAAACATCAGATTGCAAAGCGCATTTCCACAGATGATAGAGCTCTGCCACAATGCCTGCTGAGCAGTGATCTGTCTCTTGTTGCAAATGCCATGTTGTGGGCAGGCATCAGTATTTGAATACTCTCTCTGAATGCACAAGCAGAATGTTTTCAATCTTCATTCTTGCCAAACGATGTTCTTTACCAGGAATAAGTGACACTAGCTGGGGTTCTGAGTTCTGACAAATGGACATTGACATGGGCGAGCAGCATACAAAACACATCCCAAGCCATACCCCTAGTGTCACCACATGGACTTTGTGCAACAACTCGTCGTGGTGCAAAACTTTCAGAAGCTTCAAAGCTTCGCATATGCAAATTATGAGCTTTCTATTCACAAGTTTTCAAAGCTGGAGAGAGAGGTGCCAAGAGGGTCAGAAATCTCGTGTGTGGAATACAAGAGGATTCATTGCAATCTTATGAATGCTATCCTTTGATTTTGTCTGTCATCACTTCCCCATCGCACTGTCTGCCTCCTATCCAAGAAAACTGGCACTGCCTTGTTCTGGTACTTACAGAAAATGTGAAACCCTAGAGAAGCATGTAGGACACTAGTCAACCTCCAGTACTGCAACTAGAAATAAAGAAGGGCTGGTTGGAAGGTCCAGAAGAAGAGCTTTAATGTATGCGACTGCTCATAGACTTTGCCATGTAGGGAGTTGCACTCTCTCTTCCAGACAATTCAGCACGTCGCAACTCATTCTGTTGCAAGACGAGTAACTGAAAACTGTGGCCATTGTCCCCCTGAAAAGAACAAAAACAAAAACCATGCGCAAAGCAGAACGTAATAACCAAAGACACATACAGAGATGGAGATGCAAAAAGAAAAGACTCCATTTCGGTTTCAGAAAACGAAATGAGTTACCAAAGAGCGTGAAAATAAGTCGCGCAGACACAAGTAAAGACACATACAAGAAAGAAGTATATTGCGGCGCCGTCAAGCGACTTTCAACTACAAATCTGAAACTTTGCAAACACAAAAAGAAACCTTGGAAGAAAAACAAGATGCAATGTTTCCCATAAAAAAATTGCAATAGACAACGAATCTTCAACCAAACAAACTTCGGCGTACAGATTAAGCTCAAATTTTTTTCCAAATCTTACCACCATCAGAGACCGCCGTTGATTCAATCAGTCCCAAGAACAAGCTGCTGCTATGTATATGAGAGGAGATTCAGCGTGCTTGTGGAGCGCCAGTCCTTTCCAGACCATCCTAACCCTAACCCTAACCCTAAAGCACAGCCTGACATGGCCGAGAAGACTGGCCAGGGGGTCAGAACAGGGTATACAAGCATATAACCAGTGAAGGTCAAAATATGAAAGACCAGGCCCCCCTCCTCTCTGCCCGCCCTGGAAAATAGAATTTCTAGGGTATCTGCCCTGGCTCCTAGGCAGCAAAAAAAAACATAAAATGTTAAATAACCGGGAAATAACCTTTGATTCTTTGCTGAAACCCGGAGGTACTGCGATTTATCTGAGGGGTACCTATGTATCCTGGAGAAATTAGGGTTCGAACGATCAGGGTATGTACCGATGTTGGCTGGATATTTGATTCTTTTCAATACCCATCTGAGTAGGGTCTTTGAGAACCGTATCCAAATGACCAGGTTTTGAAAAGCTAATGAGCTTGTGCGATGTCAATTTGCATCTTTAAACAATACCTCCCATTACCAATTTGCTCGACTATTATATTTGCCACTATCCACCTATTATGCACAAGGGTTGATTTTTGGAGTACCCAACCCGAGAACCTCCTAACACCCAGCCATTATGCGAAGGGCAACATGTCATTAGTCATTTACAAATGGGACTGCAAGAATGCAACCAAATTATACACAATCACACTCAAGAATGGTTGTTGCATGTTTTCACTTAGGGACCTTGACATTTCATCTTTTGTTAGTTGTTGTGCTTTGAGTTGGCCTTGCCTACCAAGGCAAGGATATTTGTGTTTAGATTCATTATAAAGTATAGTAGCTAGCTTAAGGGATTTTGGCCCCTAGGTATTAAATAATAGGTCTATTTTTATATGAGGATTTTTGAAAGATGATATTTTGGCTTGTGTTGAAACTTTAGATTAGTTACAGAGTTATAATATCTTGAAGGATTTTGGTTTCATTTAGAGGATTTTTTTTGGGGGGAAGATTGTATTTTGGCACGGTGAAATATTTGAGTTCTCATAATTCTTCTTTTGCCTCAAGATACTTTTTGGCAAGGCCTCAATGTGTGTGACACACCACTTGTTATATTTACACTTTTAACATCATTGGGATTGCTAGCAAGATACAAGAGCTCAAAAACTAGGGTTCCGGAAGCCATTAATAGCACATCTGAAATGGAAGCCTCTTGCTCTATCTAGTGCGCAAGGCTAAGCAAATAACCGTTCGATAGCGGGGAAGCCCCTTGATTTGAAGAGGGTATCAAATGATTAGTCATTGCTCATCTACTGCGATAACTTTGTGATCCGAAACGAGGCATCACAAACACACTGGCCTTGCCAATAGATAAGATGTTGTACATCTATCGACTATGTCCACACTCTGAACACCAAAACAATCCGTTCCAATCTAAACAATCTAAACACTTTCACCAAAAACCAGTTCACGTAATCATATATATTAATTCACTTGGTCTGTGATGGTGATTCCGGACGGACAGTGGCCACGGACAATTGTTTAAAAAGAAAAGTTTTTTAAAAAAATCAAAAACATCAACCAAACATTGTTGAAATAACACACCTATGCATTATGCACAGGGTTCACACTAGTATGAAATTGGTTCTAATAAGGTAAAACTTTCAAAAGTTGGATCAAATGCGATAGTCCCTGTTCCTGTGGGGGCAAGGCTCAAACAAAAAGGCCTTAACTGCACGACTCAAAATGTTCCCACCACAAGAGTTAGCCAGCCTATTTCACTTCTTGTCAATGAACGGACTTGCTTTTTTAGAATTTAGGGATCATAACAGAGCTAGTCGAAATGTATGTCTTCACACAGATGTTGTGTGTGTAAGTGGTTTACGACTTACACTCCACGTGTAAATGTAAATCCCATAATGAAAAATTATTTATATTTTGTGTATGTGTTTAATATCCATTTAATTGTATAGCATGTGATGTGCAAATGTAAAACTGTGTAAATTTGTTTTTATGTTGTGTAAAATAGCGTAAGTGTAAGAATGAATACACTTAAATGGTTTGAAGTGTAAAACAATGTAAAAAAAAATGTGATTTCTACTTGGGAAGAGGGAGGATTTTGTAATGTTTTTGATGATAGGTCAACTAAATGGCCCATTGCAACCTAAAAAAAACAGACCTATCAAAACATTTGTGTTTCAAGATTCATCACAACTAATTAAATTAATTAATATGAATCACGATAAATATCTCAACTCTTGTTAAAACTTAAGCAAAAATGGTGATGAACAAAGTTAGGAATAAAAAATTTACTCAAATAATGAGGTGGGACAAAATGTGCATGCAAAATATTCCTCAGAAAAAAGTCACCATAATCCCATATTGCTAGAAATGTTAATGTTTGGGAAATATGAAAGCATCATGAATTTGTGTGAAGAGTCACTCAAAGTGGCCCATTGCAAAAAAGAAAAAAGAAAAAATTGAGCTTTGGGATACACCCATAATTAAATGTTGCTTTGTAAGAAGGTATGATCATTAAAGGTATATATTATATACAATTACATTTAAGCCCACTTTAGACTAAGAATCAAGGCTAAAAAAGTCTTGAGGTCACTAATGGGAAATTTGAGAACCTTTTGACTTGTCGTTTGGCCCCAAGCTGATATTAAAATATTATTTGTTTGGGGATCAATGAGTTTATCTGTAAGACCGTTAAGGTCAAGAAGTAGGGACAAAAGCTTCAACCCTTAGTATGTTTTCATTCATCCTTTCGTAGTATCGTTTTGCTCATTTTTGCTTCTTTTTAAAGCTAAACCCTAAAAGTCAGATCACCATGAATGGGATATAAACACAAAATTCTTGTAACTTTTGTGTTTTTCCTGATCATATCCCAAGTAGAAAAAATTAAAAACCCTTTCCATGATTCACAAACAAACGCAAAAGCTCAACTAAAAGAGGAGAAGAAAATAAAGAGGATTAAAAAAAAAAGAAAAAAAAAAGGTTTGCTTTAAAGGCTTACTTTGATTTTATAATGTGGATTTCATCAAAATAATAATATTTTATTGTACCAACATTTATCCCAATGGTTGCAAGTTGATATGTATCCTTTTTCTTATTCTTTTGTACATCTTTCAAATTTAAAAATTTATAAATAAATTTGTTTATAAATAAAGTTTTGCAGGGTTGCATCATTTGTTTTTGTCAGCCAAGTCAGGGCCAAAAAGTGGTAGATTAAAAAAATCATTTTCTTTTTCAGACTTGACTCTTATTGTAAAGCCCTTGACACTAATTTCAGTGATTGCACCAATGGGAATGCTTGATGTGAATTTTAACCTTGACCTTAACTCCTAATGTAAAGTGGGCCTTACACACCCAAAAACATTAACATGGGGCTTCTTGTGTAAGTGTTTTTGACAAATATTTACATTAACCTTGTGTGAATATTTAAAAATATTAATACAAAATAATAATATAAATATTAGTGTAAAAAGTTCAGATGTGTAAATGTAAATAATTTATATTTACACAAGATTTACATGCCATATACACACACACACAAACATATATAAATATATGACTATTGACACTTACAAGCACAACACAGCTTCACAATATGATATGATATATTAGGGTATCAAGTTTTTCCAAAAGTGATACTCAATGGACTGAGTCTTAATGGGTCTCTAAAAAATTAGTTAGGGTGAGGTAGTATTTGTAGCTAGTTCTTAGCCAAATTGTGGGTTCTCAATGCCATGTCCCTTATCGAGCCCATTATTCAAATCATTTTTCAACATCTGACTAACACTGAAATGTAAACCCTAAAACCGTAGTAGTTCGTCCCTTGGCCATTTCAACACATGTCCATGGAATAATTAATTAATTAATTAATTTTGAAACATTCATTTCAACAAGTGAAATATTCCTAAATATTTATTCACTATTTTTCTCTTCACAATATTTTTTTGATTTGGAAGAAATAATTTTTGAAAATTTTCAACATAAATTTCTAAAAATAATATAACTAGTGTCAAACTGGCCAAGGTACTAAGGTACTAGGCTAGTGACATTCAATCAATAGGAATGTACATACAAGTTGGAAGGTTGGAAATTTGGAAGATGACAAGTATATTGGGAAATGGATCAATGTGGGCTAGTAGGAGGGGCGGGGGGTTGGTGCTCATTCTCGAAACTCAAGACACGAGGAGTTCGACAAGAGGCAATTTGCAAAAGGGCTATTAGCTATGGTGAGTTGTCCCTCTTGAAGTTGTCTAGGGTTTGTGAAGGGGGAGGCATAGCTCATGTTCTTTGGCCAAAAATTCCATGATCAACTCTTTGTTATCAACATTCGTCACCTTTTAGTTGCACATTTGACTTGGCATATGTTCTAGCACTAGTTTGGTTTGTCCTTGTGAGTACATGCTAGATTTTAGCACCATGCACGGAAAAGAAAATGTCTTTGGTTTTGGCGAAGTAAGAATTTTGGATCCACCGCTTCGACAACACTTGCTTAGTCTCACAAGAGTTCAAATAATGCCGTACTAGTGTGGGCCTTTGTGTGTGGTGAACATGTTCTTGACAATAGAGCCAAAAAAAACAAACAAAGCCATTGTACCTCCTTTGATTCATGTTTAGCACAAGATGAGTACTTGAAAAAAAGAAAAAAAAAAAAGAAAAAAAAGAGAAATTTTATAGTTTGCTAGAATTATAGAGAATTGAACCCAATTCAAAATACAAGATAATTTTAAAAATTTGCCGGTGGACTTAACATTCTTAGAGACTATTGTTGAAATTTTAAAAAGATTTAGATTTGGGTTGTTGAATACCAATTTTTTCAAAAAATTAATTATTTCAGCAAGATTTGCCAAACATGAGTTGTAGGTATAGACATATTGTGTATTTTGATCATCTATGGTATCTAAAATTGTTTATTTTGTTGTGCTATTGTCAATTGAATGCCAAAAAAATGCTTGATTCTTGGTTATTGCAAATTCAACCAAAAAGAAGCAAAAAAAAGAAGCCATAATTTAGCTATGTTCATCATAAACATGACATTCTAAGAAAAGTTGATTTCCATTGTTCATATTGTTCCATACATTATTCTAAAGTTATGAATGATTTTGGCATATGTCATCCAACATAACTTGGTCATTTTAAACTTATCAGGTGGCATCGAATATAGTCACCCAACATGGTCAACTTTAACCTCATGGTAGCAAAAAGTGAGGCCACATGCGAATAACATATCTTGACAATATTCTTCAAAGTCGTTATATACTCCATTAAATTTAGCTTGTTTTTTTTCCTTTCCATATTCACAACGTGCCTAAAATCTAGAATTTTGTCAAATGTACAACTAGCATGTTCAACTTTGTCACGACATCTAAGATTCCATAGATATCATGTTTGCCAATGTTAATTAAAGGTTATCTTGAAAGCTCGAACATGACAAAATCATGTTTGTCATATTCAAGTTGTGATTTTGTCATATTCAAAGTTTTCAAGATAACCTCTAATTAACAAGTCATTTGTGAAATTTTATGAATATGTTTGACAAGGTCCATTTACCATCATCTTGCAATAACAATTATGATGTTGTTCCAAAGTCGATTTTTATCTTTTTACAATTAACAAAAAAAAAAGTGGGTCAGTTACATACTCACCAATAATGACAATGCTAAAATATATGGAAACAAATTGCAATATGCACATTGATTTCCAACATAATCAACTTAAAATGCTTGAAATTTTAAGCCATAAAAAAATATTTGAGTGTGAAGAACAAGGATTTTTCTGGTGATGAATTTTCACCATTGTTTGAAAAATATACATTTAAAAAAAAAATTCTGTCGCAAATACCCTGTTTTGGGGGGGTAGGGGGGGGAGAAGAATGCAAAAAAATCATCACAATTGCCTACAAAATGTAAGGGTAATTAATGTTTTCTACTTTCCCATTTTGAATATTTCTGAATTGGGCTAAATATACTTACGGACGATTGCCACTTGAGGACATCGCAAAGTTTTTAAAAATTTAAAAAAAAAAATTTCAAAAAAGAAAAAAAAAGAAAAAAAAAAACCTATTGGTGGAGAATGTGAAGGTAGCTCCATTGATTAAGCTCCAATTAAGCTAAATCTATTGGTAATGTAGTGACCAAGTTTCCGTATTAGGATGTTGTACCCATTAAGAAAGCCTACCAATTGCGAAACCACCTTGACAGCAAAAAGACATGCAAGACTTGGCTATCACGTTTGCTTTTATAAAATCAACTTTATCAATCATCAAATGTCGAATTTTGATTGTTGGAACAAGGTTCATGATTTTATCTTGTGGGTGGGGCTTGTGGATCCAATTTGCCTCAACCTTGATTGTGTGAATCTCATGGGTGTGGCTTGTGAATCCAATTTGCCTCAACTTTGATCAAGCGAATTTCATAGGTGCGGCTTGTGGATCCAATTTGCCTCAACCTTGATCATCATATGAATCTCAAGGGTGCGGCTTGTGGATCCAACTTGCCTCAACCTTGATCATCCTATGAATCTCAAGGGTGCGGCTTGTGGATCCAACTTGCCTCAACCTTGATCATCGTATGAATCTCAAGGGTGCGGCTTGTGGATCCAATTTGCCTCAACTCCTTGATCAAGTGAATCTCATGTCGTGTATTAAAGCATATATTTAATTCAGGATATTGGCTAATACATTCGACATGGAGAATCAGATGAAGCATGATTCTGATGCTGAGATATCATCTCATGGAATGTTTGAGAATCTATCATTTGTCAAAATGGAATCCTCAAAATTAATTAATTCATTGACAAATTTGTGTCAAAGTGGCCAAGATACTTCGGTAGACTAAGGTACTACAGTAGTCTTTCACCTTATATTGTCCAATTTCTTATGTTAATGGATCATAATGTTTTTTTCTTGGGGGTGAGTTTATGCATTTTTAAAACTTGAAAAACATGATTTTGAGACATTCAAAAAAGGATTTTTTTTTTGAAACAAATGACCTTGTTTGTCAGAGTCCCCCCCCCAACACCCATTCCTTTTGAAAAAATAAAATTGCCAGAATTTTACTATAGGTTCCAACAAGTAGGCAAAACATAAAAGGGTTCTTAAAAAATTTCTATTTTCATATCTTGTGTATAGCCAAATTTGGTTAAATCTTCTTGTGGAGGATCACCCATTTGGTTACATTGCAAAATTGGCAAAAAAATAAAAATCCTTGATGGGTGGGGTCGAGGAGACAATTAACACTCTATGGTGAATATGATAATAAGAGGTGTGAGTGTAACTTTTTTTTTTTTGGAAGAATAATGAGCACAACAACATAACAACTACGTTAGTACCTTGGCCAGTTCGACACTAATTATATTATTTTCAGAGATGTTGAAATTTTCAAAAATTATTTTTCCCAAATCGCAAAAAAAATATTGTGAAAGAAAATAGTGAATATTTTTGTTGAAATGAATGTTTCAAAATCAATTAATTATTCGAGGGACATGTGTTGAAATGGCCCAAGGTACTATGGTAACCTACCTCCTTAAGAGTAGCTCCAACAATTCCACTGAAACCCACTTGCTATCATTAAATATAATATTCATTTGTTAACATAAGTGCTTGGCCCTAGTCCACCACCCATAAACTCTATAATTTACACTCTAATTTTTTTTTAGTTAATAATAAAAATGACATCATGATGGCCAACCAATAATCTCAAACCAAGAACATGAATTTCTCTATTGTGGAGGGCTAGGAAAAGCCACACCATTCCTTCAACAGCATTCCTTCAACAGCACTTTGGTGACGAATTTTTTTCATCCAAATTGTTGGAGTACTCATCCAAAATGTGAGGTTTTGGCCCGTTTTTTGTGCAGCAACTGAAGCTGGTCTAATCTAACTATTAACAAGCTTGCTTCATAATGTCGAACATAGAATGAAACATTTACAGAACTATTACTACTACTAAGGATATGAAGTAGGTATGTAGAAGAACGATGGATGGATGGATGAATGAATTGCGGCAGCCTTGTTCTGCTCCATGTTGCAAGGAACTTGGTTACACAGTTCATGATCAAGCTGGTGCCCACTTTCATTCAGTGTCCTTTCATCTAAATGAAGGTTCATGCCAGACACTCAATGCTTGAAAGTGAGATTAGGTTCATGAGTTTGCTAATTGGAACCCGTTGCTTGCACATGTTGCTGTTGCAGTACCTATTTTAAAATGACTTTTGCTGGGGCCTGGATGAAGTCAAATGATTTGCAGTGTTTTTATCTTGACTAGTGTGAACCCTGTGCATAATGCACAGGTGTGTTATTTCAACAATGTTTGCTTGATGTTTTTGGTTTTTAAAAAAAACTTTTCTTTTCAAACAACCGTTGGTCCACCCCCCCCGCCCCACCCCACCCCACCCCCGCCCCAGTCCTTTGCATTTCCCACTTTGGTTCTTTACCCCGTCGACCCCCCCGCCCGGTCATTCGCATTTCTCACTCTGGTTCTTTAGCATGTTGAGCCCCCCCCACCCAGTCCTTCGCATTTCCCACTCCGGTTCTTTAACCTCTTGATCCCGTCAAGTAGTAGTAGCAGTGGTTTTTTTTCCTTTTCTTTTTTTTTAATCTTTGATGGCCAATTTTGTGATGTCACCAAAGTGACCATCATCCCCAAAAAACAAAAAAAAGAGCCAAATTTGCCAACATTACCAAATATGAAAGTTGAAAA
>Ga0116231_10006540_pt1 | contig 22140 bp, 15 predicted proteins | sample S1TSphgellanicum_2_FD_89695 | JGI IMG/M metagenome (GOLD analysis project Ga0116231, IMG submission 89695) | Host-associated microbial communities from peat moss isolated from Minnesota, USA - S1T2_Fd - Sphagnum magellanicum MG | ecosystem: Host-associated > Plants > Peat moss > Unclassified...
AGTGGGGAAAAAGAAAAGGAGAAGGAAGGGAGAGAGAAGGGGGAGAGGGGGGGGGGGGGGGGGGAGGGGGGAAAGAAGGAAATGAAAAAGCAAGTAAGAAGGGTAGTGTTATTAGGTGGCAAGCAACGTGCATCACAGTGTGAAAAAAAAAGAAAAAAAGCAAGGAAAGTGAAGAACAGAGGGCTGGGCGCAATTCAAGAGAGAGGAGAGTCCGTGCCGTGGAAACGGAATCACCTGCCTTACAAGCAACCACTAAGTCACAATATTACCTTCCTTGGCAATTGTTACAAGGTTCGACGGCATCTTTCGCCACGTACACACAAGAAACCTAGTGCCACGATCCGTTGCGTGTTGCGGGATACCACTACTCTCCTCGGGCAAGCAAAACATGGGGCGCAATAGGGCAGCAGCAACAGACGCAGGGGAGGTGCCTAGTCATGCGGTTGCCTTTGTTTGTTGTACGTTTCTGGCTAGCCAGCCCAGCCGGGCTTCTCGCTGTTTCTCGCCCCCCCCCCCGCCATGATCTACATACTTATTTTTACGCCACTACACACACAAACGGACTGCACACTTTTCTTAACGATCTGATCAGCAAACATCGCACCTAGTAATCTACCGCTAATCTTAGGATCATTATTATGTGCAGCAGATCAGCAACGTACGTCCCCAGAGCTTATCCATGTGGGCTTTTTTTGGTCACAGATTGCACTTGCAAAATTTCACCGTGACGACTAGTACTACTAGTAGGATAGCCTTTTTTTTTTTTGGCTGGCTACATATTATAGCCCAAAAGTTATATGACACATGAAAAGTGCTGAAATCAGGTGCTTTTTTGAAAATTTCAATAGCTAGAAAAATATTCGACCAAAATTATTTCAGAAAAAAATCGCCACATATTTCTATACATGGTTCAAGTATGTAGCAGAAAATATAAAAGGATGTTTTAAAAAACCCTACTTTCATATATTTCAGCTTTTAGCCAAATCTGGCTAAATCTTTACCAGTTTGGCGCTACATCACAAAATTGACCCCCAAAAAAAACCACCAAACTGTCAGTACTAGTGCAGGCACCTGCTACAAGTTTCTTTTCAGCAACAGCAGCCTATTTGACGACCAATCTGATCATTCAGTCAGGGCAGGCAATCAATGAATCTCAGTTGAAGCTCATAAATTACCCTAAGTTTGTCTAGTAGTCAAGCTGATTTGTCCTAATCACAGATTGATCAGACGTCTAAGCTGCATGTCGTCAGCTTGAACGGATTTCAAGGGAACTGTCGCAGATGGGTAGACTTAACAGTAATAGTCTAAAACGGTTGCTTTACGAGAATAGCTCCAAAGCAGAAGAAGAAGAAGAAGAAGAAGTTGTTGTTGAAAAGAGGACGGTGTCGGATAGCTTCCAACTGACGTGTAAGTGCCATCCGATGCTGGAGTAGAGAGGTAGCTGGAACATTCATTAAATGCGCGTGTGCTGCCAGTTGCCCCTTCTTTTGCCTCTCTAATCAGTCTCTCATCTGCATCTGATCTAATTCTGATCGCGTTACGTTTTGAGAGAAAGTGGAACCCCAGATCTCTTCGCGTGGGTCAAGAATTTGTGCAGTAAATTTCATAAAACGGCAGCAAATGACGGCAACAGCTGCTGATCAGTCCCCGTTAATTTCTGCACCAAATTGATCTGCGAACTTCTGAATCCGACGTTCTGGCTTGTTCGTTACTCTACAATTCCTTCACAAATCTCTGTACAGATAGATACTTCACAGCTTTTGATGATCTAAACACTAATTAGAAGATCGATCAGGAGCCGACCCAGTTCTCCAAAAAACATTCATACTACACATACATCAAATTCTGATCGAAAAATTCTGTAATATTCTTTTGTAAGTTCGGCCTGCAGCATCGACTGCCTAATGGAGCTTACAGTGTAAAGAGTCCAGAACTTTGATGCTCTGCAGGTCAGCAGACAGTCTAGCCCGAGGAATCAAAGAATTGTAGCAGGAGATCATTCATCAATTGGTCGGAATTTTTTTTTCACTGCAAGATCATGGAGAGGGTGATGATCTTGTACTCTAGATCAGTAGCTTCTGGCGGGTGGGTCACGACGTTTTTGCATCCTGCAGGCGCAGCAACATCGTCGTCGGAATCTAGTTTCAGTGCCATGAGTTCTAAAGTCTCGATGCAACGCACTAGTCGCGCTGATGATCGGGCTAACAAGTCCAAGCACATGAATAGAAGTAGCCCTAGTCATGGTCCTCCCACCAGCTTCGTCCCTTTGCCCTTACCTCCTCCTTCACGCTTTGCGTTTCCCTCACCTCTCAAATTCTTGTGGTTTAATAATCGCCCGGAAGAAGAAGATCCCACTAGAACCAGCACCACTGCTGATCATGAACAGCTTTCGGATACCTCACCTGTTGATTTTGTGAAGCAAGAGATTGGAGATGGTATATTGAACCCATCAAGAAGTTCTTCAAGGACGACGGCAGAAGATCATCAGGCCGTCGATATGCAGCAGGAGCTAGAAGCTGCCAGTGCCCAGTTTCAGGAATCAGCCGAAGCGATCAAGAATGCTATTAGCGTGGCTGCAGAGGAGACGGATTCTGTAGCACAAGAATCTGGGGTGGATTCAATCATAGGAAATCCTTTGAGCTTCGACGAAGTACCCAAGCCTTGGGTACAGAATTTTGTGAATCTGGGAGCTTTCTGGAAAAGACAGCAGAACACGAGTGTTCCACAAGCGGCAGAACCTGCGATAGTCGATCAAAAGCTGGCAGTAGATTCTGAATCTTCAAGCTGCTGTGGCCAAGAATTCCTACTGCCCCAATGTGGATGTCAGGGATGTGCTTCTTCAACTGTGGGACTCACGGCGGATCACAGCAGCAGCTGTATTGGATCCAACATTCAGGAGGAGGAGATGATCATCATGGACATGGCACAGCCTCCTCATATGACCATAGCTCAAAACAAGGATTATTTCTCCAAGTTCCTGCACCCGGCTTCGTCATCTGAGCTGAAGCGTGTTGCACAGATGGCTCACATGTCCAACCTTGCTTACAACATTCCAGCAATTGAGGTTGGCTCCTTGAAATCCACATAAATCCCTGCTCTTCATGAGCTCCGTGCATTTTCTTCTTGTGAAATTCTTAGCTTTGACCATCCCTGTTTCTCATGTGCTTGACATCCTTGTTACCTTGCTTTCCATCTGAGCTCATGGCTTTGGAATTTACGGCACCCCCCGATGACAGGATGCACTGCATATGTGTGTGTGGTGTCAGTGCAGCCTGAGAAACTATTCCAGCAGCATAATCTCAGGTTGAGGACTTCATCCTTGGACATCAAAGCTGCAGCTGTCATGGTGAAGGTTGCAATTGCACAAGCAGAAAAACGACGTGCTGCTGCCGCAACCCTACCCTCCACTGGTGCAGGTGCTAGTGTCATGGAAGTACCAGAATCTCAAAGAGGAGCAGCAGCAGGAGACAAGCATACAAAGCCTAAAGCAGCTGTTGGCCGATTGTTGAAGGCTTCGATTTCTGCTGAAGCTGAAGCTCATGAATCTTCTTCTAGCTCACATCAGAAGTCCATGGAGGATTTGCAAGAACTTCCATGCTTTAGACTTGGTGGCGATGGGGTGGATGAATTGGATCCGTTAAGTGCTGTGCTGGGAGTACAGTTTCCCATCTCTTCATCTTATCCTGCAATTGCCCAAGATTCTGAAGGGAAGAATTTGGACCCACGAACAGTAGTGCAACACAGATGCCCATGTGAGTGGTTCATGTGTGATGATCAAGCCAGCCACACCCAAATCTTTGCCATACAGGTAAAAACAACAATTCACAACTCCAGAAAGAAAATTCTTCCAGCAGTTGCTGGGAGGGCTTAGAGAAAATTGCAAGTCAGACTTCTTTGACCTAAATTTCCTTCTCCTGTACAACAGAAGAATCATAGGAATATGGATCATCTCCAACACTACATAGATTGTTTGCTGTTTTGCATTTTGTGCAGGGATCTGAATCACTCGCATCTTGGCAAACCAATTTACAATTTGAGCCAACACAATTTGAGGCAAGTCTTGAACCACTTTGTGTGATATGTGCTAATAACTAATGTCCAATTGTCATTTTAATCTAATATATGCCACAACAAACACGACATACTGTACACATTAGAGTTATCCGTAAAGTCACCCTGTGTTTCACCCCCTATCTCCTCTGCTTTTGCCCCCTATCCCGTCTTTCAGTGGTATCTGCAAAGTAAGGAAATTTTATTAAATCCCGGTATGAAATGCTGAAACTCAGCATTTAATGCACAAGGTTTTAGAATAATTATAGTAGTTGTACAGGTAGGTAGGAGCAGTGAAAATATATGCAGCAACAGGTGCTCAAAAAAAAGGAAACACAGGATGAAACTCAGTTTACCACCAAAATTGGTGGAAAAACTAGTTTGGGTCCCAGTTATTTCCTTTTGTAAAATTTTCATTCCCAGTTACGCGTTTGATGCCCTATCATGCCAAAACTGGCCGTTCTCGCCCTCTAGTCGCCTGACTTTACGGATAACTCACGAATCCATTGTAATGGCTGAAACCACAAAGCGTGTCATGAGCTTTTCGTGTGAGGAAAACCACATTCTCTTGTAGTGAACTGGATCTTATCCAGGAACTAGAGATGTCAAATAGGTTTGAACCTTCACAGATACATGATCTGTAGAATAGATCTGATATGGGTCGAACATGGTTCAGGTTCGTAAGGAAGCATTTTCAGAAAGTGCAGGTTTCAAGGTTATGATTCATGATCTCCAATACTGACAACATAATGCCTGCTTGTGTTCTTCCTACAGGATCCAGGTTTGGAAACAATGGTGCACCGAGGGATCTATGAAGCTGCAAAGGGATTGTATGAGCAAGTGCTGCCATTAGTGCAAGCACATATGGCAGCACATGGGGAGGATGCACGCATTCGTTTCACAGGTCATTCTTTAGGTGGCAGCTTGGCCATGCTTCTGTCTCTCATGCTATGCCTGCGCAAAGCAGTACCAGTGTCAGCATTGCTACCAGTCTACACATTTGGTTCTCCTTGCATTATGTGTGGGGGAGAGCTGTTGCTACACAAACTGGGACTGCCTCGAACCCATATACAGTCAGTGGTGATGCACCTTGATATCGTCCCTCGCACCTTCGCTTGCGATTACCCTGATCATGTGACTGTTGTTCTGAAACGCATGAATGGCAACTTCAGGAACCTCTCTTGCCTTCTCCAACAGGTTAGGGTTTGATCAATGACCTACCCAGTCAGTAATCACAATCTCCTCCTGCTCTTCTTGCCTTCGCAATTTGAGCTGCATTGATTCTACACAGTCTCATCCTAAGCTTCTTCTTCCATGTGTGTCTGTGATCTATGTGCAGCGATTGATATATGGGCCTCTAGGCGAAATGGTGATCTTACAACCTGAGGAAGATGAAGCTCCTGGTCACTCTCTATTGCCACCAGGCAGTGGCTTGTATTTTTTAAGGCATCCAATCAGCTGTTCCCAGCTCCACTCAGCAGCAGCAGCAGCAAGAACAACAGCAAAATACAACAAGACCTCTCACCAGGAGCATGTGGAGGATGCATGCAATGCCAGACAGTTGTGGTATGCAGAAAGGGCATTTCTGAATGTGCCACATCCACTGGACATGCTAACTGATCGAAATGCATATGGCTCAGAGGGTACCATCTCTCGTGACCATGATTGTCGCAACTATTTGAGAGCTCTCAACCGGCTGTGGCTGCGAGAATTTACTACACAACTTTGGGCTCCCTTGCTTGGCGCCCTTGAACAATCAAATTTGTTGTTGGAATTCCAATACATGGGGATTAGCCTCAACCATTCTTCTGTAAATCTTGATACTCCTCCTTCCAACAAGCTTGAGCTCCACTGCCAACAACAGCAACAGCAGCAGCTTATAAATAGGGCTAATTAGGCCCTCTTCTTCTTCCTCCTCCTCCTCCACCTCCTCTGTACACAAGCATTTGCAGATCATCATCATGATGTCGGGAGTTCATTCAAGATCCCTACATAATCCCTTTGCAAAGATGGGGAAATACAGAATCAGTTTAGATTGATTAGGTTCCAAAGTGATGAAGACAAAGAAGAAGAAGCAGAAGAATGAATGATGCTCCTGAGCAGATGTTCTTCTTGCTTTGCTTGGACTCCAAATTTTCTATGCTTTGGATGCCCTGCTGCTTGCTGCTTATCATCTAGCACATCACTGAGCGGCAGCAATTTGAACCCCACACAAGCCAACATCAAGGTATCCGTGGGTCTCAGCCATGAGGAGGAGGCTCTCTTCTTCTGGCTTGATACAATTCCAATGGAGATCATAATACTCCAAATCATGTACATACTAGCATTTTGCAAAAGAAAAAAACCATGTGATTCTTCATGGGGCTGCTTGCTGGCTTGCTGAGTGGTGATCATGGGTGAGTGGGTCTCTCAAATGCTGCAGACATTAAGTCTTTCAAATGAACTTTTGCTAAACTTACCCACACTGTAATTTGATGAATCAATTGTTTACAGGATTTGGACACTCAGGTTTTCACACCTTGAGAAGTCCATTCAAGGCTATATATGTAATGTGCATGGCTACCTTTATGCACTTTTGAGTTGTGGCATTTTGAGCATATTAGGTGATTTGAAATTTGCACCACCATCAGAAGATTCCAAGAGTCGTCATGTTGTGCTGATGATCTTCATCACCAACTCCAATTTTGATAGAAACACCAACTCCTATTCCTATAGCATACCCAGTGAACCAAGTTTGACATTTTGTTGAAAGGGCACTTTCTTGGTTGGTGGATGTGACAAATTACATCATGAATTCAGAGCAGAAAACCTCACACAGCTTTCAAATATCAGGACACAACAGGAGGAGGTCACTCCTTTATGGTGAACAAGAGAGAGAGTTGTTGTAAAAAACAAAGTCCTGTTCTAGTTGGATGTGTGTGGATATGTTTCTTGGGTGTGTTTCTTCACTTGCTGTTCTTGCCTGGTTGGATTGTCTGTCTTCCAGTAAAGCACATGATGGATAGGCATGAAATTCTTGAAAGACTATTGCAGCAATTGCAAAGAATTCATTAAAATCTAATTTTATGCAAAGCCCTACAGCATGAACATGTGCAATCAAGATTAATTCTGTTCTTTTCTCAGAATGGTGTAGTCTATAATGGATTATCTTGTCTGCATTTTGTTCATGAGCTTGTGAAGGTATTGGGAGATGGTTGACAATCTGAACCAGGGTTGATATTGCTGCTGGGATTCAGGTGAGAACTAGAAAAATGAAACCCTAGAGGAAGAAGAAGAAGAATCATAGGAATCGTGACATGCAACCACATCTGAGGCAAGCACAACATATGTGCAAGGTGAAAGGAAAGCATGTAGAAGAATGGATCATGGACTAGGAAAAGGCCTAAGAAATAGAAGAAAGCTGCAAACAGAAACTGGACAAGAAATGACATACAAAAAACTGTGCATGGGAGTGGAGCTGATGATGTTATGCTGGGACTCAGATCAAAAGACAGGGTTTTAATAAATCGCTGAAAGTGTTGCTTCTGCGATAAGAGATGATGACAATGTCCATGCTCATGAATCGGAAGACTTTGTTCTGTCAGAAATGCAGGCAAAGCTATTGTAAATGAGAGCAGATTACTGTTCAAAGATGGGTTGCACACATGCCAGCAGAAAGTAAGAGAAAGAGAGAGGTTGGCTAAATTGACAAGGGTGAAAGCATGAGCACAACAGATGAGGTTGCAGCCTGAGCATGAACCATATTTCAATTGTGGAAGAACAGAGAGATAAAGAGAGAAAAGCAATGATGAAGAAAGGGACCAGTTTGTCATGAAGTGAAAGTCTTCACCAAGACAGTTTCGGGGCCACAGTTCTGGAAGAAAGTACTTGCAGACTGCCACAAGTCATATTCCAATAAGCAGTTTTTGACACTTTCTATGTAAGACAAAGTGTAGTGGGTCAACTGTGAGACCAGGTATGTATGAGACATGTAGCTGCCAGCCAACATACACTGGTGGGCAGCTTGAAGCTTTAGCAATCCAAATGCTAATGCAATTGTCACAACAGGATGGTCTGTCCTTCAGATATAATGGTTTTTGTACTGTGCAGACAATTGAGAGAAAAACTTGAGATGCACGAGTTTGAAGCTTCAAAACCAACATATCAACCATCCAAAACAAGTGTACTGGCCACATGTAGAAAAGCTTGCAAAGGTATTTACACACTTGATTCTGCACCGTCCTGTTCGGGCACAAGCTGGACCAAGTGGAATTTCTGTACAGTGTTCCAGGGTCTTTTTCTATGAAGATATGAGTTGCGCTACAGACATAGTACTAACCTTCAAACTTTCACAGTTTTACATGAGAGAACAGCAGCATGCTGACTTGGCACCAAAGGAAACCTTGATTTTCAGAGTCTGCAGAAAATGAGAGCAAATAATGAAGCTGCAACATGGGAAGTATATGCTCTAAGCCTATTCCCATCTCATAGAGTCCAATAGGTTTTCTGCTTTCAAAGTCTTGCTTCTTAGATCATAGTTTAGTTGAGAGAAGATGAGGTTACTGTGTACTCCAAACAGAGTTGATTCAAAACTGAATTTAAGTAGACAAAAGCATCTCATGATCTTTTCCCTTGGAGACAGCAGCAATGTCCTCATCCTCAACTTTTCTGCACAATTGCATGAATGACTAACTAGCATGACCATAGTGCTATTTGTTTTTTTGGTTTCAGCAATACATCAACAACCGGAACAATGACAAATGTCTTCTGATTGATGCCGTACACATCCTGATTACAAAAGATGTAAGATTATTAATCAATTCTGCTCCTCTCACTGTGGATGTCAAGGTAGAATCACATTAGTACTGAAGCATATGTATCCCACATATGTCAAATCTTTACAGCAGAACCAAACCCATCCTCTTTCTCTCCATGCCACCAAAGATTGCCCAGAATTAGCACTTGGATAAAAGCAAGAAAGTTCAGGTGCTATGGCACCCAATTGAATGGGTTTTTTCAGACATTGTAAGCTGCTGCTATTACTACCTTATGACCAAGCATCAATAGACCTCAGTAGCTAAGCTCAAAGAATCAGGGCACCACCTACAAACTGGATACTGGAAAGCGAAGAAAAGGCAGTCGAGGCTAAACCCAATTCAGGTATATTGCTTGTGCTTGTGCTTGCAACAAAATTGATAGCACACATGCTGCTTATGCAAGGCAAGTTAAGCATAGAGGGAGACTACCTTATAGTGAGACCTTGGCTATCAGTTGAATATGTTGACATGCAGCAGCCTTGCATTTCCTTAACAAAATTGGAAATAACTATTTGCACGTGGTGTCGACAAGTTCATAGTTTATGTTATGACTCTTTCTTTAAGTCTATAGACATTTTTAGTTCAAGGATAAGTCTATTCAGGTCTTACCTAGAAGATCTTATGTCTTCCAGGTGTACTTCAACAATGGTTAAATACATTTGTCTCAAGAATCTCCTTGTTGTGTGTAGTGCTTTCTTTTTCTCATGGTATTAGAGGAGGTTTGAAATTGATCAATGTTAATAAGAGCTTGCTTTCTGTTCTACATACCCTACCTACAACAAATGTTCGGCACTCCTTTGCTGAATATTTATTTATTTTTTAAAAAACCAAGGTTTGACAATTTCAAATTTAATTTTTCAAAATCTCAATAGTTGAGCAATAAGTATACAAAATACATTTTGTGTTGTGCATTTGTAGTAGTAACTCAATGGGTTTCAATTTTCAACAATTTTGACAAATATTAATAAAATTATCTTTTTTCAGCTAGATCTTTTGTTAAGCATTTTGTGCTAAACATTAGTCATAGGTACAATACAATGTTGTATGTGTAATAGTCGTATATGTGACATGTAAATCCCATGTAAGTGTAAATCATTTACACTTACAAGTTTGGACTTTTTACATTTACACTTATATTGTTGCCATGTGTCATCATTATTTTTACACTTACACGAAGGCACTATAAGTATTTGTCAAATACATTTACATAGCCCTATGTAAAAGTTTTGGGGTGTGTAAGTGTATTTACTATATATCCTTAATGACCATACCTTCTTGCAAATACATATTAATTAGTTGTTGGTGCATCCCAAAGCTCAATTCTATTTTTTTGCAATGAGCCACTTTGATTGACCCTTCACAAGTATTCATAATATTTGGTAGTCCCCAGACATTGGCATTTTCTACCAATATGGGACTATGGTGGTGTTATTTCAAAGAATATCTTAATGCACGTTTTGTACCAATTGATTGCTTGAGTAGAACTTTTATTTTTAACTTTGTTCATCATCATTTTTGGTCTAAGCTTTTTCAGAGCTTAGTTACTTATTGTGATTCATATTAATTAATGTAATTGGTTGTGGTGCATACTACAGCACAAATGTTTTGATGATTTTTTGTATTTTTTATTTTTTTTTGCAATGAGTGATTTAGTTGGCGCATCATCAAAAACATTATGAAATTCTCCCCTCATCAAGTAGAAATCATGTTTTTACATTTTTTTACAATGTAAGTGTAAACTATATAAATGTATTTTATTTTGCACTTACATTGTTTTATATGATCATTTGTTTTTTATAATGTAAATGTAAGTGTAAAAGCAAATACATAAGTTTATATGGTTTTACTTGGGGTCCTTCAACCTCAACATCATGCGTTCGATTATATTTGTCTTTAAACAAGAAAGCTCATAATACGATTTACATTTACATGGAGTGCAAATCAATTTCATTATGGGATTTATAGTTAAACAAAGTGTAAGTCCTAAAACATTTACATGCATAACATTGGTACAATATGTTATGAATCTTATAATCAAATTATTTTTGTCTTCAAAGGAAATGAAATTATTAATAAAAAATTTCCACCAACAAAAAACACATCATAGTTTTTTGTTTTGTTTGAACTTATCAAATAGATTTTTTTTTAGCACAAACAGTGCAACATGAAATATAAGATGGAAAAGTTTCTCAATAGAATGGAACAATGGGGAGTAATTGATGGTAGTTAACCTAATCATAGCACATTTGAACCTATAAATTAACAAATGAATATCAAAAGTTTTTAAAACACATGTTAATAACCTTCTTCATTGTGGAAAAAAAATTATTTGGATCGAATTGTTTTTTATTATTTTGATTGAAATCTCTTAAATCATCCAAAGAACTTTGGGATAGGCTTAAAGAAACTTATGAACTTTCTATTCCTACATCACAAGTTTATTTTCACTAAAAATTAACTCACCTCACATTGTCAAAATTAATTTGAAAGTCCATGTCTGATTTTCTTAAAAAAAGACAAAACACTCTTAAAGAATCTACCACATTAGGATTAAATTTTACCAAAAAAAAAAAGAGGTTTCATTACTCCTTTCATATTTTTCTTCTTCATGGCATGGTTTTGTCTCAATTCAACCAAGTATACCAAATTTAAATCTACAAACTATTATGTTCAATATGAGGCAAGAAGATTCAGTTTTAAAATCAAAAGTTGGATTTGAAAAATCAATTGCATTTCTTTCCAACAAGTAACTGTTTTGACAAAAATAAATCATGATACAAAATATTGCAATCACAATCAACTAACCAAAAGTCATCTTCTAAACAATCAAAGACAACAAACAATTTAGAAAAATAATGTTATTATTATGACAAACCATCACATATTGCTTCCAATTAGAAAGAAAGAGCTAAAGATCAAGCCATTGGAAAATATAAATCACCTACCTTTGCACCTATATGTAATTCTCCAAAGCCACAAACTAATGCAACTTCAAATAATGAAAAAATACAAGTTGTTTTGTTAATCACTTTTGATTCATGTTTGAATTTTTATGATCCTTGGTATATTGTTGATTTTAGAGCCACACAACATATGACTCCTCAAAGAAAGTTTTACACCCACTACAAAACAATGCCATAACCCCAAATTATCTTTGTAGTAGATGATGGACAACAACAAGCTCTTGAGAATGGATCAATTTTCATACATTTAATCATGGGAAAAACAATATTAGTTGATAATGTTTCCATGTCCCCAACTTAGCAAAAAAACTAGTCAAATAATAAACAAAGGGGATGAGAATAATATTATGTTTTTTTCAAAAAGAATTGTAAGATTACAATACTTGACATCAATAGTTAAGAAATTGTCATAGAATGTTATAACTTTTGAAAGCTTTTCCCAACTAGAGTCAATGTTGTGATGCACTAATCATCCAACTCTTCTTTTTTGGTTACTTATTTGATTTTGAAACCAATACATGGCACCACAAACTTGGCCACATAAATTTCCAATCTGTCCACAAAATGTAAAATCAACAAATTGTTTTGAGTCTTCCCTCTATTTAAATCCCTACCTCAAATCTTTGTGAAGTTTGTATAATGGGAAAACATTTAATGTCAAAATTTCCTAAACAAAGTTTCACAAAAGCCCACATCCCTATTACATTTGGTTCATAATGATGCTTGTGGTCCCTTACAAACTTGTTCATTTTGAAGGTCTTACTATTTTCTTACTTTTATTGATGATTTTTCTCACTTTACAAAGGTCTACCTTATGGAATCTAAGTTTAAAGTCTTCTCAACTTTTCAAATTTATAAAACGTTTAATGAGATTCAAATTGGTAGAAAAATCAAAATCCTTTGTTTTAATGGTGGTGAATACAATTTTTTAGAATTCAACAAATTATAATGAACATGGCATTCAATGTCAATTTTTCACTTTGTTTACTCCCCTCAAAACGCATGGGGGTTTTTAATAGAATATTTGCATTTTGATGGAATCTATTCACAACATGGTGCAATATACCAAGCTACCCAATTCCTTTTGGGAAGAAGTTCTTACAACTTCAAAAAATTACTTAACTCAAGAGAGCATGGTATATTCCAAGTTACTAAGTAATTAAATACTATTTCTAATGTTGACCTAATTAGTATACCTATATCTACCTCATTTACCTACCTACCTAATTACTGCATATGTCTCTTAATTATCTACTTGTTAAATTAGTGTACCTACTTAACTACCTAGGAACAATTTTGTATGAGATAAAAGGTTTTAGTGTTGTATGGGGTATGGAATGTTTATCCTTCTCAAAAAGTTATCCATATTATTTGTCATCCTTTCAAACAAATGTAAACAACATAAGAGGGTGCTCCATAAGGATCCAAAAATAAATAAATAAATAAATAAACAAAATGCCATCTGGGATGAGTCAATCAAAAAAACTCAACCCTAAAAGCTAAATTAGCCTAGGTGCCACATGGTTTAAATTTTTTCTCTTTCTTGGGACCCAATAAAATTGTCTTCAAGTTTGTCATTCTATTAAGATTTACAAATGAGAAATTTAACTTTAAGTCCAACATATAGTATAGGTTGATGGTTGTAAACTTGGACCTACTTAACCAACTATTGTAGCTAATGTTTGCAAAAAAAAAATCAATTAAGGGAACTTAAGCAAACAAAATTTTAGTCTATTATAATAAGGGAAAAGATGAACAAAATAGACCAAAAAAAAACTATAGTAAGGGTATTAAGTTTTAATGCACTAAACCCCAAAGATTCATTCACTTAAACACGACACAACTCTAAGTACATCATATTTCTTTTAGATCCTACAATCCCACTTTGGCTAGAGTCATGTAATTCTCCACACTCTTAACTTTTCCCTCTTACACCTTTCACACACACCCACACACACACTTTGTTCCCCTTTCATTCCTATTCCTTCGCACCATAGGTAGCCAACCACTATCGCAATAATTAGTGGTTATTTATAAATGGTAGTTGCCCTTGGCTAAATCTTTTTTTTTCCTTCACCCCTATCCTTGAATCACTACAATAATCCTTCCAAATTGATTAGAAGGTAAGTAAACAAAGTCAACTTTACCTTACCTTCATAAATCCTCTTGTTATAATAATTACAATAAGACTACAATAGCTATTGTTTATCCTTTAAAGTATTTCCCTTCTAATGTTGATTATGTCCTTGTGATCCAAAGGATGAAGAGGATTGCCTTAATGCCCTTGCCCTAAGCTATTGGGCCACTATGTTGCCTCAAACTACTAGGTTTGGACATAAGGGCTAGGTTGCAATTCAACTATAATGTTGGAGTAGCAAACCCAAGTGCCATTCCATATTCTAGGTCCTCATCATCACTCCAATTGAAGGAATTTTGTAATAGGTTGGAAGAAGGTATAACACCATGATGTTAATACTAGAATTGTATGAAGGCAATAATGTAAGACATCATTATTTCATGCCGATTAAGGCCATCATCTTTCTTCCATTTGGCAAACATGGCCACTATTGTGGTCATGACAAGTAGAAGCCGATTAGAATAGTTTTTGGATTTCAAAAATTTGATAACATCAAACTTGATAGCAATATTGTGAACTAAATTGGGTGTATTTGAAAATTTTGGAACTTCATTTAATTAATTTTTCAAAAAATTTCGAAAAGGTTCTTTTTTTTGTATGTGGTGAATAGATTTGGACCAAATCAATACCTATCACAAAGTATGAAAAACAAAATACATGTCAAAGTGAGGAACCTATAGGTGACATTTTCAATGAAATTCTAGGTGAAAAATGATAGTGATATAAGAATAGGAAACCCACCAAACTTTTGGAAAGTTGTTACAATTACTATAACACTTTGATAATAGATGTGATTTTTTAATGTTCAAAAGCCATGAAAAGTTTATTGCTAAATATTTTCATCAAAAAAACATTGATGATGAAAAGAAAAATACATCCTTGAATTGGGCATGTTTTGTTTTTGCATTTTTTTCCCCTTGTTAATGGAACATGTCACCCACATGACAGCCTATAGCCATAAACATATTGCACATTATATATTATATGTACATTGAATGTACCCAATCCTTTTAATTTGACCATTGGATCAAGGTAAATTTTGACTTAAAGCACACTGTGAACTACAAAAAGTTGCCATGCATATTCCAAAAGATATTTCTTCAATTTATGATTGCCAAAAGGTTGCCATTAAGAAAAAGATCACTATACAATCCCCTTTCTAGAATTTAACTATTTTATTAACTTCACCTTTTAGTAACTGGAGAGCACTAAGTTATTCTACCTACCCTCTAGACTAACTAAACTAGAAAACTAGGTTCAAAACTTGCCCACCAACAAATACCCTTATAATGAAATTGTTGGAATTCATGGAGATGGGGGGTTTGGGGGGGGGGGTCATGCCTTTAGTTGTAAGTCAACCAACACCTCAAACATCTTCTCCTCACAAACCAAATCTTATTCCTTCCAATAATTGAAATCCATTATTAACAATTCCAACGATTCCCACACATTTTCAAGACTCATGTCCCATGCACATTTCTCCTACACAAACACCACCCATTTCCCTTCCACCTATTTGCCCAATCATTAGCTAGCCATAAGGCAATATCTAGTCTTTGTCACCGACCTAAAGTTTTGAATGTATCTTTTTAACCTCCTAGTTCATAGAGCTTGCCACATCTCCAAAATCCATGTAATATACTAAACTTTCTAATAGACCATTGAAGGTGTTTAATAATCTCAAAAATATCATGATCAAAACCATTTTATGTATGCATCTATGGTTCATGTTGTTGAACCATTTTCCTTACATGAAGCTTTTAACGATCCTAATGCATCACATTGGAGAACAACCCTTGATAAAGAATACAATTCTATGATGGAAAGTACAACTTGGATTATGGCGGATTGACCTTTTCATTGTCCAAACTCCATGGTGAGTTCTAAATGGGTTTCTAGCATAGATACAAATGAAAATCGCATTATTTCCTACTACAAGGCATAGTTGATGCGATAGGTTTCACATAAAAAACTTGACATCGATTGTTCATTGACTATAAGGAAACTTTATCCTTGGTTGTCAAGATGACATCTCTTCATCTGCTCACCTCCATTGTTGTCATTTATGAAGCCTACTATATTTATTAAATTTGACAATACTACTGCATTCTTACATGGCCATTTTAAAAAAAAGATTTTTCTTGAACAACTGAAAGGCAATGTTTCACCAAGCAAAGAACTTAAGGTATGCCACTTGTTCAAGTCTCTTTATGGGCTCAATCAAGCACCTTGTGTGTGATATGACTATTTCAATGCTCATCTTTTGCATATTGGGTATATTTGGTGCTCCTCTCACACAAATATTTATATTAATTGCATGCAAACATTTTTTTTGAGTCATTGGAATATATGTTGATGATCGTGTCATTTTCTCCAATGATTTAGCTTACCTAGATGTTTTTAAAAGTCTTTTGGCAAAAAGCTTTGCCATGTGAAACAATACAACATTGAATGTGTTTAAGTATTCAACTTTTGAACATGGTCAAACTTGTAAAACACTTTTTCTTTCTCAAGAGGAATATATTTAAAAACATTTGCACAAGTTCCACATGGAGACTTGTAAACCAATTGCCACTCCTCTTCTAACAAGAATTCATTATACCAAGGACATGATGTCCTTTACATATGTTGAATAAGTCAATATGACTTTAGTTCCCTTTGCTAATGCAATTGGTAGCTTAATGTATCTTGAAACTTGTACTAGGTGAAACATTACTTTTCTAGCAATTTGACCTAATTTATGGCCATTCTAGGTTGGTGCATTATTTTATTGTAAAGTGTTTTTTGCACACTACCTCCAAGCAACCAAACACATGGGTATTCAATATTTTGCATTGTCCATCAAGGTGAAAAACACTAAAAGTAGCCAAGGTCAAAGTCATTTTGACATGTGGCATTCATGTGTTGTTTTCTTCCCCTTTTTTTTGCATTTTTCATACTTAATTTACAAAAGTGTGTAAGATATAAATTTTTTTTGATTACATATTGGTCTTGTATCATTTATATTTTGAATTCATGTTTTATACCACATAAAAGTGAATAACTTTTGTTAAAAACACATTATGAAATTTAATAATTTTCAAACCAAAAACACATTTGAACCAAATGCACTTGAAAATGTGCTTTAAAAAAAAATTCGCCAATTTCAATTGATTTTTCTTTTTTAATCATCAATATTAATATCATTTTCAATTTTGAAAAGGAATGGTGCACCTTTTGTATGGAAAAAAATGTTTGAGAAAAAAAATTATCCACGACTACCTTGAACATGCAAAAAGACTTTTGAAACATCATCAATTTGTGTCAAATTTTAAACATTGAAACTTTGCAAATAATGCATCATATTCCAAAAAAAAATGATTATCCAACTTATTATGCCCCCCACACATGATTGTTTAAAGTTGCAAAATTATAATTTGAAGCATTACCTACACATTGCTCTATGGCTCCTTTTATTATGTTTGCAACCATCACATTTTAGTCCTTGTTTTTTTAAGGCTAAACAAATTCAACTCGGGTTGGGATTACAAGTGGGTGAGTTGACTTTTGGTGGTTTGTATATGGTTATGTTTTCCTTATTGGAGGATAAGTGCCATTTCATAGCAAAGTTGCAATGAACCTAATGTGGTTTTTTCCTCTATTAAGTTCAAATACATTGATGCCATTATTGCAACCAAGGAAGCCCTATGGTTGTGGCAATTATTCAAGGATTTGGGTTTTTAAAAAGATGGCTTGATGTGTCTTTGTGATAATCAATCATGCATTAAACTGACTCAAAATGTTTGTTTTCATAATAGATCAAAGCACATTGAATTACAATTCCACTTCTTGTTGAATGATGTTGATTTCCAAGAATTCAAATTTCATTTTATGTCAACTGAAACTGTGTGGGTTGGTATTCTTATCAAAGTTGTGCCCAAGCCCAACATGTTCTTTGCTTTCAAGTTATGGGAGTCACTTTATAACATTTATAGCTAAAGGGGAAGTGATATATTAATTTCTTTGTCAACTCCACAAATTTGTTTAAAGGGGAGTGTTGGCACATGGTGTTAACAATACTTAGTTTAGGTTATGGCTCTTTAATTAAGTCTAAGGAACATTCTTAATTTTATTTGAAAGAATATGCCTATTCATGTCTTACTTATAAAACCTTTTCTTTTATGTATATTTCATCAATTGTTAAATAGACTTCTTTTAAAAATCTCCTTGTTGTGTGTATTGTTTTCTTTTTCCCAATGACAATTTTATTTTTTTTGTCATAATTTGATTGTATGTCAAACTAAATCTTATAGTCCATGTAGGGTTTTATATTTTTTTGGCACTTAATTACCATCTAATCTATTTGTTGGTATGTAGATTTCATCTTTGCATATATTCCATAGTTCAATTGTTTGTACATTATTTATGAATATAATAATTGTTGTGTTGATTGTTATATTATAGTGGTTGTTATTAATTATGACTATTTGTTATCATAATGTGTGCATTTGGGCTTGACAATCAAGCTACATGTGGTTTATGTGTTGTTTTCATGGTGGTGTGCATGTTGAGGGCTTGCATGGGTTTATAAGCCATTGTCCACACTTGGGTTGAAAATTGTTTTGAAAATTTGTCCTTTTTCAAACTAGGAAGGGAGGCATGGTCCACCTTGTTATTCTAAGTACATCTAGTACCTTACATCATCCCTAGAAACCCATAAGTTTAATTCTACATAAACCTAATATAACACCCGACCCTCCTTGAATTGCCATTTGACTTCCAAGAATCTACAATGAGTACCTTGCAATACCCAATTATAATTAGTAGTAGCAATATATTTCAACCTTTTACCTTTCAAAGCTTTAGGACTGTTTTTTGTGCTTGAACTTGACATAAAGTAAACACAATCTCAATTTGAAGATTCATAAAAAGATAAGTTGAAGGCAATTAAAGCTTCATATTAACCCAATTGTAACTAAGTTTGAAGTTTTGTTTGATAATGGTTCATATCTTATTATTGGAATTCTTTTATTACAAAAGTCAATTTATTGGATGGAAATGAGAATTATTTAGAGGAGGTTTGCTACTCTCAAGATGGTTAACACAAGAGGCTCACTAGTCCACAATTTCAAGGTGACAACTTTCATGAAGGACCAATTTATTTATCAAAGTTCGAGTTCATTAGTAGCATTTAGACTATTTAAATTGTAGTTATTCAAACATTTGAGAGCACACATTTCATTAATTAATGACTTATAAATTCATTCTTGATTTTAAATTCCATTTGCTCTCATCTCTTATCATCAATTTCATGTTTCAAGGTTAGGAATGTTTAACAAGCACAAGATGTTCATTGGGGCACATTCTTAAGGTGACAACTTTCATGAAGGACCTCCATTCAAGGTTCAATTCCATTGACAACACTCAAATTATGTAGATTGTAAATGTTTTCATTTTGTTTCCACACATTTTATCTATTCAAAGCTTATAATTGTAATTTTCTTTTATATATTGTTAGCATTTTCATGTTCTAATGCTAGGAATGTTTAACAAACATAAGAGGCTCAATATTCTATGGTCTCAAGGTGACAAGTTCCATGAAGGACCAACTATTTATCAAAACTTAAGTTCATTGAAAAAACTCATATTACTCAAATTATAAATTATAGTTATTTAGATTTTGTATGCATGCATTTTGCTAATTCCTTGAAGGGACACTTTGTGTTAAAATTTGACACTATTTAAATCAAAGAGGGTATCGTTTGGGGGTATTATGTGAGGTCTTTAAAAATTTCCCCACCCTATTATCGTTTAAGTTTTTAATGTCCACATATTTAAACCATTGCAAATTTAATATGTTTCATGTTTGCATTGAGTTTTGGTATTTCAATTTTTAGTTAAATTAGTTGAAATCATGAGGAGTGATGAAGGATTCACAATATGTCCACGTGTTCACATATATTAGTTAAACAACCATTGAGCAAGAAATAATCCAAAAATAACAATACGTAATGTGTAAGTTAAGGCAAGGTGCCTTGTAAAATGTTATAACTTTCCTAAAACTTGGGATTAATGCATAATTTATATTAATTATATTCCAATTTTGAGAATAAACACAATCCTATTATAAAATAAATTGAATTATAATTTTTACTTAACAACGAATATATTAAACCTTATATTTTTACTAATGTAATTTTCCAGTTCAAAAAAGAGTATCCTACCAAGGTTAACTCAAGGCTTACATTTGCATTTCAAATTTCAAGATTGTTTTTATTTCTTATAAACACTTTCATGTTTGAAGGTCGGGAATGTTCAAGAAGCACAAAAGCCTCATTGATTGACAATCTTAAAGGGAAAACTTCCGCATGAAGGACCAACTATTTATGAAGGTTCAACTTCATTGGCAACATTCAAATTACTCAATTTCTAGATTATAGTTACTTAGACTTTGTATGGACATATTATGTTGTTCATTCATAGTTTATAATCACAACTCATATTTAGTTTCCCCAGTGTTATACATGTGAACATAGTTGTTATTGTATATAGTACAAAAGTATCAAGTTTGCTTCTCTTTTTCATTGTTTGGCCTAATCCATTTTTTTGAAAAAAGATGAATGATGCCCAAAGATAATTTGGACCCGTGTTATGCACATTTTGGGCTTGCACATAGTGTCCATTATATGCCCAAAACATGCATAACAAGACCCAAAGTGTGTATGGGTAATGCACTATGAAGATGTGTCTAAGCACCACCAAAGACACATGGAAGATCAAAGGGGCAATCATGGAAAAAAAACATGCAATACTTTTACCATACCCACAATAACAATTATGTGTGTGTGTATATGATGTTGGGTCCTTAAACTTTGTGTTTAATTGTTGGGAATGTTCAACATCCCATTTTGCTATTTGCAAGGCTATAAATTGCAATTTAGGCAAAGTGCCTTTCACTATTTGCAAATGTTTCGCTACTGGTTGGATGGTTGTATTACATGTGCATCCTTACTTAATGATATTTTAAAAATTGTATGATTCAAGTTCAAATATCGTATTGGTGTTAATATACCCCCAATATGAATGTGAAAAGATGGAATACCAATGTCGCTAATTTGACCTATGTTTGATGCCATTGAACACATTGTAATATATATTTTGAAAGTGCAAATGGTACACTTTGCAATTTCGCTATGAATTAAAAATTTTATATTGTTAAATTTTCAGTGACAAACTTATTCAAAATTCAATAACCCTTGCATTATAAGTCTAAATGTTACAAAAATACCTTTGTACACCCCTACTCATCAAGAACTTTCCAATAGTACCAAAAACATAGTAAGGAGTGTTGTGGTTTGAGAAATCTTAACATGACAAAACAACCAAATTATCCACCTCGATAGATGGATAATCATATATGGGTGCAAACATAATAGAAGGAGCCACTAAGGGGTGCGGACAATAGTCAAAATTATAATATTTCTTAAAATTTTAAAAAATCACGAAGAGAACACAATAATTTGGATTGTTAACTTTTTTTTTTTTTTTGGGGAGTAGCATCCATTAATTGCAAAGTTTCAATAATAAGAAATTGATTCAAATCGATGATATTTCGAGAGTCTTTTTGAATGTTTCAAACATTCAAAATATGATGGTGGATGATTCATTTTTATTAATGTTTTTTTTTCATATCAAATGAGCACCAGCCTAGCGTCTCCTCTCTGGCTATGCAACTGTGCACACAATACCCATTCTGCAGGTGTGTGCAAAATTGCACAAGGTATGTTGTGCACAAGGTGCTTCTTTCATGTAGAGAAATCATTTCAATTTGCTTTGTGTGATGTTGTATCTACCACATCAGCTTTGTATGTGATTTTTGAATGCACCCTTTTCAACTAAAATAGGCAAAGATTTCCTTCACATATTGGTCATAAAGTTACTGGCAGAAAATTATGATATTATTCTCCCCTCCAGAAGAAGAAGAAGAGGAGGAATAGAGAACCCAAATTCAAACATATTTGGCTATCTGCAAAGTATCCAACTTTTATATAAGAAAATCTACTTGTTGCCCAATTAGTTAATTGCACATATCAACTTTAGTGCTCGACTTCAGAGATGATGATGGATGAAGTTGATGGATGCCCGCACCCCCCCCCCCCAGCACCTAATTTTTTTTTCTTTTTTTTTTTTTCCAAATAAATTAAAAAACAAATAT